>Ga0247812_10000030_pt1 | contig 269670 bp, 216 predicted proteins | sample UWRJL149409B1_FD_178011 | JGI IMG/M metagenome (GOLD analysis project Ga0247812, IMG submission 178011) | Plant litter microbial communities from Arlington Agricultural Research Station in Wisconsin, United States - UWRJ-L149-409B-1 | ecosystem: Environmental > Terrestrial > Plant litter >... | reverse complement strand
ATGAAACCAAATCCTTTGGAATCATTGAAAAATTTTACTGTACCTTCTGCCATTAGTATTGTTCTTATATATTTTGAAGACCAAATATACGACCCCTTTTTGGATAAACAAGGGAAAAAGCGAATTAATTTAGAAAAGTTAAAAAGAAAATAATTCTATTCAGCCGGTATGGAACTTAGTCAGCGTTGAAATTTTTATAAAAACGATTCCTTTATAAAAACTATTTTTCAATTTTTTTCCTTCTGGAAACATTTGGCTGCTTTCTTTGTTTCTCTGGTAAGAGATAGGAAATCTTATGCCTTTAATAAAGAATTCAAATCATATAGCACCCTTCTGGCTGCCAAATGGCCATTTACAAACCATTTATCCGGCACTTTTCAGAACTATAAAATCTATAAAGTATAAAAGAGAGCGCATTGTTACTCCGGATCATGACTTTCTGGATCTGGATTGGTGTTTGGCTGAGAAACAAACAGAGCCTGATCAGAAAAATAAACTGATCATCCTTTCACATGGGCTGGAAGGAAATAGTACCCGCCAATATATTTTAGGAATGGTAAGGTTCCTGAATGCAGAAGGATATGACTGTCTGGCCTGGAATTTTCGAAGCTGCAGTGGTGAAATGAACCAGACGTCCCGTTTTTACCATAGTGGTGCGACCGAAGATTTAGGTCTGGTGATTCAGAAAGCCTTTAATAAAGGCTACACGTATATAGATCTTATGGGATTCAGCCTGGGTGGAAACCTGACGCTTAAATATCTGGGAGAAGAGGGTAACTATATAGATGCCAGAATTAAGAAATCCGTTGTGTTCAGTGTACCGATGGATCTAAAAGCATGCAGTCTGGCTATTATCAAACCTGAAAACCGTATCTATCAGTCGCGTTTTTTGAAGACATTAAAGCCAAAGATTGACAAAAAAGCACTTCATTTTCCTTCCCATATTAATCCGTCTGATTTTAAGCATGTCAATACTCTATACGATTTTGACCATATTTTTACAGCACCGCTCCATGGATTTAACAGTGCGGATCATTATTATGAAATGTGCAGTTCCAAATTTTTTGTTCAAAATATAGCCATTCCTACTTTGATTGTGAATGCGGCAAATGATCCGATTGTTCCGGAAAATAGCCTTCCTGAAACTGAAATCAGTAATCTTAAAAATGTTTGGCTGGAGATAACGTCTTCCGGCGGACATTGCGGATTTCGCCCGGCCGGTTTTTTTCAATCATACTACTGGTCTGAATTACGGGCATTGCAATTTCTTGTAAGCAAATAGTTATTGTTAATAAGTACATCTTTATAGTCTATAACGGATTGTATATTAGTCGATTGAATTATAATTTACATCTGTTGTTTTATTGTCAGAACCTGTAAATCAATAATAAAAACCGTTAGATTGACATTTTTTTAGGGTCATAGAAAACAGATTCGTAATTTTGTGACAAAATTGGGAATTCATCCAAATTTCACCGTTTGAAACGTTCACACTTTAATTAGATACTTATTCAGTTATCTCCCGCTTCATGCCGACATTAACACTTAATCCCCCGCATATCATTATTGATTTTGACAGTACTTTCACGAAAGTAGAAGGACTGGACGAACTTGCTGCCATAGCCCTGACCGGGCATCCGCAACGTGAACAGATTGTTCAGCAAATTACAGATCTGACCAATAAGGGAATGAATGGGGAAATGTCTTTTTCGGAAGGACTTCACAAGCGTATTGCTCTTTTGAAAGCCAGCCGTGCTCATATTGAAGAATTGGTTTCTTTTTTAAGAACAAAAGTTTCTGATTCTTTTCAGCGCAACAAACAGTTTCTGACGGAGAATGCAGATCACATCTATATTGTTTCAAGCGGTTTTAAGGAATTTATTGTGCCTGTAGTGACCGAATTTGGACTTCGTGCAGATCATGTCTATGCCAATGAATTCCGTTTTGATGCAGAGGGAAATATCATGGGTATTGATGAAAATAATGTTCTATCGACCGATGGAGGAAAAATAAAATTACTTTCTTCTTTGAACCTGGAAGGAGAGGTTTATGCAATTGGTGATGGGTATACTGATTATCAGTTGAAAGAGTCCGGACTTGCCAGCCGTTTCTACGCTTTTACAGAAAATATTGAGCGTCCGAAGGTAGTAGCTGTGGCAGATCATATTGCTACTTCTTTTGACGATTTTTTATACGATAATAAATTAAGCAGAAGTCAGTCTTACCCTAAAAGCCGGATTAAAGTTCTTTTGCTTGAAAATGTGCACCCGGTAGCTTTGCGTGCCTTTGAAGAACAGGGTTTTAACGTAGAGTTCGTCAAAGGGGCATTAGACGAAGATGAGCTTTGTGAGCGGATTAAAGATGTTTCTATTATTGGTATCCGTTCCAAAACCAATATAACAAAACGTGTTCTGGAAAATGCGAACCGTCTGATGGCGATTGGCGCATTTTGCATCGGTACCAACCAGATCGATCTGGAAGCCGCAGCAGAACGCGGAATTGCTGTTTTCAACGCGCCTTACAGCAACACCCGTTCGGTGGTTGAGCTTGCGATTGGTGAAATGATTGTACTGATCCGGAATGTTGTTACAAAAACAAATCAGATGCATGCCGGCATCTGGGATAAATCTGCGGTTGGAAGTTTTGAAGTGCGTGGCAAAAAGCTGGGCATGGTAGGGTATGGAAGCATCGGAACACAGCTTTCTGTAGTGGCAGAAGCGTTGGGCATGGAAGTATATTTTTATGATGGTGTTGAAAAACTTTCACTGGGTAATGCACGCAAATTAAATTCGCTGGATGAGCTTCTTTCCATTGCCGATGTGATCAGTATGCATGTAGATGGCCGGAAAGAAAATACAAACCTGATTGGTAAACGTGAGTTTGACCTAATGAAAAAGGGTGTGATTTTTATGAATCTTTCGCGTGGGCATGTAGTCGATATTGAGGCGTTGGCAGATGCTGTAAAAAGCGGAAAGGTTGCCGGTGCCAGTGTAGATGTTTTCCCGAAAGAGCCAAAAACAAATGATGAGGTTTTTGAAAGCGCGTTATGTGGCTTACCAAATGTAATCCTGACGCCGCATATTGGCGGAAGCACTGAGGAGGCGCAGGAAAATATTGGTCATTTTGTTCCTTCCAAATTGCTGGAATATATGAATAACGGTAGTTCTTACGGCAGTGTGAATTTCCCGGAAGTACAATTACCAAAGCTGAAAGATTCGCACCGTTTGCTTCATATCCATGCGAATGTACCCGGGGTTTTAGCCAAGCTGAACAACATTTTTGCAAAAAACAATATCAACATTACAGGCCAGTATCTTAAAACAAATGAGAAAATTGGTTATGTGATCGTGGATATTGCAAAAGGATATACAGAGGAATTTATTCAGGAAGTAAAAGAAGTAGAAGGTACCATTCGTTTTAGAATGCTTTATTAAAATATATAGTCAGACTATTGTTAGATATGGTCATTAATTGTTATGTGTAGTCAGGGTTTGGCAACAAATGTCAAACCCTGACTATAAATGACAATCCCTGACTACAGTTGACTACCCTTGACAATTAAAAAGACTCCCACTTTTTAGCAATAATAAAATGTCACTAACTTTTTTTACACCAGGACCGGCCCAGCTTTATCCGACATTTGAAAAACATTTACAGACCTTTGTAGCAGCGCAATTAGGCTCCATCTCGCATCGCAGCCAGCAATACCGTGATCTTCATAAATTCACGGTGGATCAGCTACGTACGCTTTTAAATGTTCCGGATACACACGCCATCCTTTTTCTGGGATCAGCGTCGGAAGCCTGGGAACGTATCTTGTTCAGCTGTGTAGAACTGGAAAGTTTTCATCTGGTTAATGGATCTTTCTCGAAAAAATTTCACGATTATTCCCTGGGGTTATGTAAATATGCCCACATGCAGGAAAAGCCTATGGGCGAAGGATTCAGTGCAGCCGAAGTGGTTGTCCCTGAATATGCAGAGCTGATTTGTGCTACACACAATGAAACAAGTTCCGGCGTGCAGATGCCTGTGGCAGAAGTTCATAAACTGAAGCAGAAATATCCTGATAAGCTGATTGCAGTGGATATTGTTTCTTCGGCACCTTATCCGGAGCTCGATTTTGATCTGATTGACACCGCCTTTTTCTCGGTTCAGAAAGCATTTGGTTTACCTGCCGGCCTGGGGGTATGGATTGTAAATGAAAAATGCCTGAAAAAAGCAGAGGAAATCCGCAAACAGTATTCGATCGGTGGTCATAATGATTTGCCTACACTCTGGAAAAATGCGCAGAACAATGAAACACCTGCCACACCGAATGTAATGGGGATTTATTTACTGGGAAAAATAGCAGAGGATTTTAACAAAATCGGTGTAAAAAATATCAGGAAGGAAACAGAGCAAAAAGCCGAGCTTCTTTATAAGTTCATCGAAAGTACTAACGGTTTTTCTTCTTTTGTAAAAGAAAAGAAATACCGGTCACAAACTGTTATTGTGGCCAATACAGAAAAACCGTCTGCTGATATAATTAAAGCAATAAAAGAAAAAGGAATGGTAATCGGCAGTGGTTATGGTCAGTTTAAATCATCACAACTGCGTATAGCCAATTTTCCGGCGACTTCTCTGGAACAGGTTCAGGCTTTGATTCATGAATTGAAATCGCTGTAAATCAACTAAAAATAGTATAAGCGCAAGGCTGCTCCGGTAGTTTTGCGCTTTTTTATTTGATGCCTGATGGAATTTAAATGAGTAAGAAATGAAGTTTATGTGCTATTAACAATAAATTCGTTTGATAATAATTCAATTTAAACGCTAAACCTTTATAAATGAAATTTCTGAAATCAACCTTCTGGGCCCTGCTTGTTTGTCTTTCCTTTCAGAACTGCACCAAGAAATCAGAGGATAAAAAAGACGAAAGTGCAGCCGAACAGAAAACAACAGTCAGGGAAATCTGGACCAAAGAAAAAGCCAAAGACTGGTATGGTAAGCAGGAGTGGATTGTAGGAGCAGATTTCCTGCCCAGTACTGCTATTAACCAACTTGAAATGTTTCAGGCAGCCTCTTTCGATACTGCAACCATCAATAAAGAGCTGGGCTGGGCCGAAGAAATCGGTATGAACACCATGCGCGTTTACCTGCACGACCTATTATGGCAGCAGGACTCAACCGGATTTATGAAGCGTCTGGATACTTTCCTTACCATTGCAGACAAACATAAAATCAAGCCGGTCTTTGTACTTTTTGATTCCTGCTGGGACCCGTTTCCCAAACTGGGTACCCAACGTGGACCAAAACCCGGCGTACATAATTCAGGCTGGGTGCAAAGTCCGGGTCTGGAAGCGTTGAAAGACAGTACACAATATCCAAGACTGGAACGCTATGTCAAAGGAGTAGTTGGTGAGCTTGCACAAGATGACCGTGTTTTGGCATGGGATATGTGGAACGAGCCGGACAATCCCAATACAAGTTCGTATGGAAAAGTGGAGCTTCCCAATAAAGTGGATTATGTTTTGCCGTTGATGACTAAAGCTTTTTCATGGGCAAGATCAGCCAATCCGGAGCAGCCGCTTACTGCCGGGATCTGGGCAGGTGACTGGACTTCACACGAAACTTTGAAACCAATTGAAAAAGTGAGTGTAGATCAGTCCGATGTTATTTCCTTCCATAATTACGACAGTGCGCAGGAATTTGAAAAACGCATCAAACAATTGCAGCAGTACGACCGTCCGCTCATCTGTACCGAATACATGTCGCGCGGAAATGGCAGCTTCTTTGAAGGATCTTTGCCAATTGCTAAAAAGTACAATGTGGGTGCCATTAACTGGGGTTTGGTTAGCGGCAAGTCACAAACAATATATCCATGGGATAGTTGGAAAAAAACCTATACAAACGAGCCAAAACTGTGGTTTCACGATATTTTCAGAAAAGACGGTACACCATACAAAGAGGCTGAAGTTGATTTAATTAAACAACTGACTGCACGTAAATAGTTTTTTAAGTGATAATAAAAACCCGGAATGGCTAGCCTTTCCGGGTTCTTTGTTTCTGATCTGGATTTTCTGAAATCCTTACCTCCTATCTTTTAACGTGACATAGACATGTTAAATACCCGAACCACGATATAAGATCAATTTATATATTATGATTAGCATACACACGAAGTATATCTCTACTTTTCAGGTTTTCTTCCTTTCCACATTACTTTTTTCCAAACCGCTTTTTGCACAAAAACGGCAGAAACCCAATGTAATTATCATTTATGCAGATGATTTGGGTTATGGTGATCTGAGCGCATATGGAGCTATAAAAATAAGTACACCCAATATTGACCGGCTGGCCAAAGAAGGACTAAAATTTACAAATGCCCACAGTACCTCGGCTACTTGTACGCCTTCTCGCTTTGCATTGATGACCGGTACTTATCCCTGGCGAAAAAAGGGTACCGGTGTGCTTCCTGGGAATGCCTCACTGATTATTCCAACGGATAAAACTACACTTCCTGTTGTTTTTAAAAATGCAGGCTATAAAACGGGTATCGTTGGAAAATGGCATCTGGGACTGGGATCGCCGGGAAAAGAAATCAACTGGAATAAACCTTTTAAGGTAGGACCTAATGAACTTGGGTTTGATTATGCGTATTTCTTTCCTGCTACTTCGGACCGGGTTCCTACGGTTTTTATTGAAAACCAGAATATTGTCGGGTACGACAAACAAGACCCAATTGAAGTAAACTATGCAGAACAGGTTGGAAAAGAGCCGACAGGAAAAGATCATCCTGAACTATTAAAGCTACAATCTTCCCCGGATCATGGGCATAACAACACTATTGTAAACGGAATCGGTCGGATAGGGTATATGAGTGGAGGAAAGCAGGCACGCTGGGTGGATGAAGAAATTGCACATGTGTTTTTGAATAAAGCAGAACAATTTATTGAAGACAACCAGAAAAATCCATTTTTCCTTTATTTCTCTTTAAACGATATCCACGTACCCCGTATGCCAAGTACGGAATTTAAAGGGAAAAGTGCCATGGGATTACGCGGCGATGTTATTTTACAAATGGATTGGACAGTTGGGCAAATCCTTAAAAAGCTGGAAGCGCTTGATCTGGAAGAAAATACCATGGTTATTTTTTCGAGCGACAATGGTCCGGTTCTGGATGACGGTTATGCGGACAGAGCCGTGGAGCTTGCCGTAGGACACAAGTCAGCAGGTGTTTTACGCGGAGGGAAATATAGTGCCTATGAAGGCGGTAGCCGTGTGCCCTGGCTTGTCCGCTGGCCGGATATGATCAAACCAGGTACGATCTCCAACGCATTAATCTGTCAGATAGATTTACTATCCTCTTTCGCGCATTTCTTTCAGCAGCCGCTTGAAGGAACCGATGCGACCGACAGTTTTGATATCATGGATGCATGTATTGGAAAATCAAAAATTGGCAGAGAAAGTCTGGTAAAGCAGGGTGGAGCGCTGTCCTTTACCAAAGGGAACTGGAAATACATCGAACCGAATACAAATCAGCCTTTTAACAAACTTACCGGTATCGAACTTGGCAATGATCCAAAACCGCAATTGTATGATTTAAGCAAAGACCTTGGCGAGAAAAATAATCTTGCCGGGCAGTATCCAAACAAAGTGAAGCTGATGGCTGAGGAGTTGACAAAAATAAAAGATGCAGGTGGCAGCCGGTAAAATTAAAGGATTATTATTACGGTGGAGGTAGTATTTACTCTTGCTATACCCTTTTTATCTTATACAAGATTGACCGTTTAACATTTAAAACTTTCTGTTTGAACTTGTCTCAGAAAGAGAGCTTTGTTTTATCAAGCGTGCTACATACATTGTGACTAATCAGACTGTGTCCGTCTAATGTCCATATTATTTGGGTTATAACCAGCTGATTATGATGAAGTGTAATTTTACGCACACGTTCCTGTTAGTGCTCTTTCTTATAGCATCAATACATATTTGTCAGGCGCAGACCAACTACATGCAGCAGGATTTTACAGGTGGTGGGCCGTATGTAAATCCTAGTCCCGGAGCCGGGCAGTTTAGTCATTTAATTTCAACGAACCTGGCTCGCTCCAAATGGGAATTTGGCCCGGGTTATATGGATCTGATCAGAGTAATACAGGATTCCGCAACTGGAGGGCTTGTGCGTGCAGTCCGGGCAGTGCCTTTTTCTCCAAATCCGGAAACTTTATATATACAGCTCACTTTTAGTGTTGAGGAAATAAGCACAGCAGCTACCAATGCAGTTTATTTTTATGTTGGTGAAAACTTTTCTGTTACCAACAACTCTATTCCTGCCAATGCTAAATTATTCAGCCGTTTTTCGCTGAATTTTTTAGCAAGTACATTCGTTATCCGGGATATTCAGACCAACAGTAATATTGGCCCATTTCAGCTTCATACGCCTGTAACAGTTACCTGGGTTCTCAACAACTCTAAAGACGGGCACATTTACCGTAAACCCGAAACTGCCGCCAATCCTGACTATAAGGTTATGCCTGGCAAATACGATCTTTGGATAGACGGAACTTTACTGGTCAATGATGCAAATGCAAATCCGGGTTCAGCTGCTTTTTCAGCTACCAAACTTTCCAACTTTGAAATAAGGTTTAGAAACGGCGTAGGGCGAGTTCGTTTCAACAGCCTTCGTATCCGTGATGTTACCAACATTCTTCTTTTAAACGATTCGAAAAGTAAGTAGAAATAAATACATAAATTTTATTGCGATTTGTAGTTTGCTTGTGTTATTTTGAATATAATTCTAAAAACCAATGCATTCTACTACGAACTTAAAGGAGATTCCGGATGATAAAGTAATCTGGCAGCGGTTTCTTGCCGGTGAAGTGGAAGCATTTGATCATTTGATGACACTGCATTTTCGTACGTTATTCCATTATGGAAGCAAGTTTTCAAAGGATAAGGAATTTGTAAAGGACAGCATTCAGGACCTTTTCCTTCTTTTGTGGGAACGCCGGCAAAATTTAAGCAGTGATATTGCTGTCAAACCTTACATCATGGCTTCACTTCGACGCCTGATGCATAGAAGTGTAACGTCCAGGCTTTCCCTTTCTGATTCCTCTGTGGAAGAGATGAATGGAAACTTTGATATTGAATTTTCGGTAGAACAGGAGTACATTGAAAATGAGTCCAGCCTGGTTATAACGCAAAAATTAAAAAAACTGCTGGACGAACTTCCGCTCAGACAAAAGGAAGTAGTTTACTTAAAATTCTTTCAGGAAATGGATCGCAGCCAGATTTCCGAAGTAATGAATATTTCTCCTCAAACAGTCTCCAACCTTCTGCAGATTGCCATCAAGCAGCTTAAAAAGCATTGGAAATCAGAGTTTTTAGCATTATTGTTTATTCATTTTTTCATGTAAAATGAGCTGATAGTAATACCTGAAAAATGTTTCTTGTGATTTTTTTAGAAATACTTTAAAATTTAATGGTATGCAAAGCCTGTTTTAGTCTATCGTATGATAGATGCACCTGTCAGGCTATGAACCATTATAAAAATTACGGAACAGAAGATTTTGTTTGGGACACATTTTTCCGCCAGTGGGTGCTTACACCTACGCGTGAAACAGAAGGCATATGGAAAGAATGGCTGGCTGAGAATCCGGAAATGACGGATAAAATAAATCAGGCAAGAGGAGCTGTTTTGTCTTTGCAGGTAAAAGAACCCGAAATTTCAAATCAGGAAATTGCCCGGATCGTAAAAGAGACCATCGCCCGAACGAAACCAGAACTTCCTATTTCTGCATATCAATATGATTTTAAAGCTTTTCCTTTTTATAGAAAACCCTGGTTCAGGATTGCCGCTTCACTTGCATTGGTTTTATTTTTAAGCTGGCTGGCGAAGCCTAAATTCGCTACGGAAAAGCTAACAGAGCTTACACCTGCAGTGGAAACAAGTAATTTAGTTGAGAAGGTAAATAATACTTCAATTCCGTTAGTAATCAGTCTCGAAGACGGTAGTAAAATTACCTTGACACCGGCTAGTAAAATCCGTTATGCCAACCTGCTTACAGATACAAAGCGGGAAGTTTATTTGACTGGGGAAGCCTTTTTTGATATTTCCAAAGATCCGGCCAGACCCTTTTTTGTTTATACCAAAGCATTGGTTACCAAAGTACTGGGAACCAGTTTCACTATAAAAGCTTATGATAGGTCTAAAGAAATAACCGTAGAAGTTAAAACCGGGAGAGTATCCGTATTTGCACAGTCAGATCCTGATCTAAAAGAAAAAACAGCTAATAAGGAATTGGAAGGTATAGTGTTGTCTCCTAATCAAAAAATTATCTACTCAGGCGATAACGTGCGTATGGTAAAAACATTGGTGGAGAAGCCGGAGATTATTATTTCCAAGGCGGAAGCTTCACAGTTTATATTTGAAGATGCACCTGTCAGCGAAGTTTTTGATTCTATTGGCAGAGCGTATGGTATTGATATTCGGTATGATGAAGATTTATTGAAAGGATGTCCGCTCACCGCTATTCTGGACAATCAGACACTTCATGAAAAACTGACTATTATTTGCAAAGCCATTGAAGCCCATTATGAAATTCTCGATGGGCAGATTATTATTCATGGAAAAGGATGCAGAAATTAACAGCAATAAAATTATATACGACTAATCCTAACCCTTAAATCTTTACATATTTGATTAAATACTGATTTTAACAAAAAGAGCCGGTAATGTTCCCGCATTACCGACTCCTGAATTTATCCCCTCAGGTTAGCGCCAGAGTACCTTCCAAAAGAAGGCAGGGATTATTTTGCCAGATTTTCAAGCTTAACAAAACAATCAAATCTATGAAAAAACAAGTACAATACCATCAGGTATTACTTTGGACTATGCGAATAACAGCTACACAATTTATCCTGGCCTTTCTGTTTATGGGTTCCGGTTATGCACATGAAGGATATGCACAAACTTTGCTGAGCCAAAAAATTTCAATTAATACCAATGGAAGTGAAGTAAAAAAAGTATTAAATCAGCTGGAAAAGCAGGTGGATGTACGCTTTGTATTCAGTTCCAAACTGATACAGTCTGGCCGAAAAGTGAATGTGGTTGCACAAAACAAACCTTTATACGCGGTACTTGACGATATTTTAACGCCGTTAGGTCTTCAGTATGAGTTATCCGGAAAAATCATTATCCTAAAAAGACTTGAAAGTCTGCCGGAAGCTGCACCTCCAACAAAAAGCAATGCTCCTAAAAAGAATGTAACAGGTAAAGTGCTGGATGAAGCCGGGCTGGGTCTGCCGGGTGTAAGTGTAGTTTTGAAAGGTACACAAACCGGGACTACAACCAATGCCGAAGGAGAATTTCAGCTGGAAATCGCAGATGAACTGGCCTCCAAAGCAGTAATTGTTTTCAGCTTTGTTGGTTTTAAAACACAGGAAATTGTGCTAGGCAGCCAGGCAACACTGACGGTTAACCTGGCTCTGGAAGATAAATCGTTACAGGAAATTGTAGTGATTGGGTATGGACAGGTTAAAAAAAGTGACCTTACCGGTTCGGTAGCCTCAATAAAATCTGCGGATTTGAATGCATATCCTGCAACCAGCATGGTGCAATCGCTGGCAGGAAGGGCAGCGGGCGTTTATGTCTCTCAGAATACAGGCGCTCCGGGAGCTGCTATCAGTGTCCGGATTCGAGGCACAAATTCTATTCAGGGTAGTAATGAACCTCTGTATGTTGTTGACGGATTCCCTTATTCCGGTAATCCTACTTTGCTGAATAATGCCGATATAGAATCGGTAGAAGTTTTGAAAGATGCTTCCGCAACGGCTATTTATGGTTCAAGAGGTGCAAACGGAGTCGTTTTGATCACGACGAAACGAGGCAAAACCGGCAGGATCAATGTAGAATATGATGGCTACTACGGTGTTCAGAAAATCCGCAAAAAACTTGATCTGATGGATGCAACGCAATATGCGCAATTCTATAACGAACAGGCAGCTAATGACGGACTTGCTCCACATTTTACTCAAGATCAGATCAATGGATTTGGAAAAGGTACAGACTGGCAGGATCAGGTTTTGCAGACTGCACCGGTTCAGAATCATTCTATTTCGGTAAACGGCGGAAGTGAAAAAACCCGGTTTTCTATTTCTGGAAGTAATTTCAACCAGAAAGGAATTATCATTGGTAGCAATTACAAGCGTAGTTCTTTACGCTTCAATGTCAATACAGATCTGAGCAAAAACTTTAAACTGGATATAAATTCGGTTTTAAGCCGCATTGATTCGGACCGGAAAAATTCAGAAAAAGGTAACCGCGGAGGATCCTTGATCTCGGCGATGCTTTCAGGGTACCCAACTATTTCGCCAACTACAGCAACCGGAACATTAAGTAATCTGGGAGAAGCTTATACCTGGGGCTCCAATGCGATTATTAACCCATTAAATTTTATTAACGAACAAACAGACCATATACAATCCAATAAGATATTGGCCAATGCAGCTTTAACCTTTGAGCCCGTTCCAGGTTTGATATTTAAAACGTTAGGTGGAATTGAAAGTACGGATGACCGTACGAATGGCTATACGACAACAAGGTTTGTAAATTCGAGAGGTCAGGCCAATATTGCAACACAACGCATAGCCAGTCTTTTGAGTGAAAATACCGTGAGTTACCGCAAGGAAGTAGGAAAGCACAGCGTATCCGCCGTGGCGGGATTTACCTACCAGAATTATAACTCGACAATTTTCCGGGGATCAGGAACGGGCTTTATCAGTAATAATCAGGAAAGCTATGATATCGGTGCTGCTGCCACACAGGGAGTGCCTTTTTCCAATTATGAGAACTGGTCGTTGTTATCCTATCTGGCACGTGCAAACTATACCTTTAATAATAGAATTCTGGCTACTTTAAGTTTCCGGGCAGATGGTTCTTCGCGTTACAGTGAAGGGCAGAAATGGGGATATTTTCCTTCTGCCGCATTGGCCTGGAGAATAGCTGAAGAAGATTTTATTAAAAAAATACCGGTTATCTCCGACCTGAAAGTAAGAGTTGGATACGGGCAAACTGGTAATACAGCCATCAGCCCTTACCAGACTTTGAATCAGCTGGCTTCAGCCCAGGTTGTTTTTGGTGATGCACTTACCACGTCTTATGCACCGGGAACACGTCTGGCTGGTCCGCTTAAATGGGAAACTACTGAGCAGACCGATGCAGGAATTGATTTTAGTATTCTGAACAATCGTTTCAGTTTTACAGCCGATTACTATATCAAAAATACCAGAGATCTCTTAAATAATGTAGCACTTCCCTCTTCACTTGGGTATGCCTATACCATTCAGAATATCGGAAAGATCCAGAATAAAGGGTTTGAGTTTTCAGCCAATGCAAAAGTGCTGGAAGGGAACTTCAAATGGGATCTGTCAGGAAACATTTCCTTTAACAAAAATAAGGTTGTAAAACTTTATGGCGGAAACGATATTTTGGGAGAAGCCATCAACATTTCTGTGATCAACGATAATGTTAATATTCTTCGGGAAGGTGAATCGCTGGGATCTTTTTACGGATATGTTTCCAAGGGGTATGACGAAAAAGGAATGGTGGTCTATGAAGATTTTAACAATAATGGTACCCGGGATGCAGGTGATAAAAGGATCATCGGTAATCCGAATCCTAAATTTACCTATGGGTTGAGTTCAAGCATGAGCTATAAGAATTTTGACCTGTCCATCTTTGTTCAGGGCAGTCAGGGTAACGACATCTTTAACCTGAGCGCGGTAAATCAGACAAACGATTTTGGCCAGGCTTTGAACATGCCGAAAGATGTTTTTGAAAACCACTGGACTCCGACGAATACTAACGCCAAATATCCGGTGATCAAAACGTCGTCTCAGCCGCAGGTCTCAGATCGTTTTGTGGAGGATGGTTCTTATCTGCGCTTTAAGAATATTCAGCTGAGTTACAATGTTCCGGTTTCCAAGCTGAATATCAAATGGATGACTCATGCGCAGATATATGTCAGTGCGCAAAATCTGTTTACAATTACCAAGTATTCCTGGTATGATCCTGAGATCAACTCTTATGGAGATACAAATTCAATTCGGCAGGGAATTGACCATTATGGTTATCCGGTTGCCAAAACTACAACAGTAGGAATCAGAGTTGGATTTTAATTTTAAAACATAAATACGATATGAACAAAATATTGATTTTTATAATTTCCGCCAGCTTGCTGAGCGCTTGTTCAGAGACACTGGTAGAAAAACCCAAATCATTGGCTTCTGAAAATTTCTACAATACTGCCGCTGAAGTAGAATCTGCTGTTAATGCGATTTATGGACCTATGCGTTTAGATGATGGTCTTTCGATCAATTATCCCGGCCAGCTGGAAGGTCTGGCTGATTATGGAAATTCTCGCGGAAGCCAGACACCAGTCAGTTTGTACCAGGGATTGGATAATACCAATATCAACCGGGTGGGTGCCATCTGGGATACTTTCTATCGGTCTATCCGGAATGCCAATCTGGTCATTGCCAATGCGCCAAAGGGAACTGACCTTTCGGATGCAGACAAGGCAAAATACATTGCCGAAGCCAAATACCTGCGTTCTCTCTTGTATTTCGCCTTGGTTCGTAACTGGGCCGCTCTTCCGATCAGAACAGAAGCAAATATGACGGTTGCTGATGTGCCGCGCTCGCCGGTCAGTGAAGTGTACCAACTGATACTGAGTGATGCTTTAGAAGCTGAAAAAGGCTTACCCGATGTGCCTGCGGCCATCGGAAGGCCTTCTAAATGGGCTGCGAAAACTTTGCTTTCTGAGATTTACATGTATCAGGAAGATTGGAAATCATCTGCGGCAAAAGCTAAAGAAGTGATGGATTCAGGCAAATTTTCTCTGGTAGCGGTAACACAGTCTGAAGATTTTCAAAAAATATATGGTCCGGAAGTAGTCAATACGCCTGAGGAAATATTTTATTTGAAGTACAACCGTCAGCAGGGGTTTGGGCTGGTTGCCTATGCGCATCGTAAAACAAGCGTATATAACTATTATGGTCCGGGTGGTGTATATGCTCAATATACAGATTCAGTTACGAATTCAGTAATCAAAAACTGGAGTATCAAAGATTTGAGAAAACCACATATTCTGTACAATGTAGACATTGGTTTAGGTGCCACCTCCTGTCTGTTCAGAAAATTCCGTGACCCGAATGCTACCAATGGCGGAGGAAATGACTATCCCTGGTACCGTTACGCAGATCTGTTGTTGTTCCATGCTGAATCCGATGCGCGTGCGAATGCCGGACCAACGGCTGCTGGACTGGAAAGCCTGAATAAAGTACACCGCAGAGCTTATGGTTATCCGGCAGAAACAGCTTCACCTGTTGATCTTAAGCTGGCTGATTTCACGCTGACTTCCTTTATTGATAAGGTGGTTGAAGAAAGAGGGTATGAAACGATGTATGAAGGAAAACGCTGGCTGGATCTGAAAAGACTAGGTATTGCCAAACAAAGAATTCTTGAAGTGAAAAAGATTGTGGTAGCGGATAAGCATATGCTCTGGCCAATTCCAAATTCTGAGTTGTTGTATAATAAAGCTTTAACAGCTGCTGACCAGAATCCGGGATATTAAGCTAGTCCTAAAATTTTTAAATTTTTGATTAACCAAATCAATAGAAATGAAAATAAACCTGGTGCATGTTACTTGTTGTATAGCTTTCATCTTATCGGGGTTTCAGTTCAAGACTGAAGCCCCGGCTCAGGTAGATATCTGCATTTATGGTGCTACTTCTGCCGGCGTAATGGCTGCTTATACGGCTAAGAAAATGGGTAAAACAGTTATGCTGGTTGAACCGGGAAATCACCTGGGTGGTATGACTACCGGAGGACTTGGTTATACGGATATTGGCAATAAATATGCGATTTCGGGTCTGTCCAGAGATTTTTATCGCCGAATCGGAGCACATTACGGAAAATTTGAACAATGGATTTTTGAACCGCATGTAGCCAAAAAATACCTGCAGCAATATCTGGATGAAGCCGGGATTGAAGTGGTTTATCAGCAAAGACTGGCAAAGGTGAACAAATCAGGTAACATCATTCAGTCCATTGTATTGGAAAAAAGCGACAAACCTGAAACACAGACCAATCAGGTGGTTGCTGCCAAAGTATTTCTGGATTGCACCTATGAAGGCGATCTAATGGCTAAATCTGGTGTTTCCTACAAAGTGGGGCGTGAAGCTAATGCTGATTATAATGAAACCATTAACGGCGTTCAGTTGCAAAAGGGCCATCAGCTGCCGGATGGCATTGATCCGTATAAAATTCCCGGAAAGCCGGAAAGCGGATTATTATGGGGAATTGCTGACGGAAAGCTTGATCCACCTGGTACGGGAGACAACAAAGTACAGGCCTATAACTATCGTATCTGCCTGACCTCTGATCCAAATAACATGCTTCCGATTTCAAAACCGGATAATTATGATCCGTCTCAGTTTGAGTTACTGGTAAGACTGATTCAGAAACAGCCGGAAAAGAAAAAGCTGGGAGATTATTTTATCTGGAGCCGTATGCCTAATAACAAAACAGATATTAACAATAAAGGTGGATTTTCAACCGATATGATCGGGATGGATTACGACTATCCGGAGGCAGATTATCAGACCCGTGCGAAGATTATCAATGATCATGAAGTATATACCAAAAGCCTGCTCTACTTTTTTGGTCATGATGAAAGGGTACCGGAATCCATTCGTGAAGAAATGCTGAAATGGGGTTATCCAAAAGATGAATATATGGATTCGGGCAATTGGTCACCACAGTTGTATATCCGTGAAGCCCGGAGAATGATCGGGAATTATGTTATGACGCAGGCTAATTGTGAAAGTAAGGAAATTGTAAAAGATGGTGTGGGCATGGCAGCTTATACTATGGATTCGCACAATTGTCAGCGGATTGTTGTCAATGGAATGGTTAAAAACGAAGGAAATGTAGAAGTTGGCGGTTTTGGCCCTTACCCGATTTCTTACAACTGCCTGGTACCTAAGGAAGCGGAATGCGGCAATCTGCTGGTGCCGGTTTGTCTTTCGGCTACCCATATCGCTTATGGTTCGATCCGGATGGAACCTGTTTTCATGGTATTGGCACAATCTTCGGCTGCAGCGGCCGTCATGGCGATTGATGGGAAAACTTCCGTTCAGAAAATTGATATAGCCCGGTTACAACAACAGTTGAAAATGAACCCGCTGGCCAATGGATCTGCTTCTGAAATTCTGGTAGATAATGAAGATGCAAGCCAGGTAACAAAACAAGGTGACTGGACTGTCGAGAAAAAAGGCGGCTATGGCCCTTCTTTTATCGTGGCAGATGAGCACAGCAAATCGGTCCGTTCAGTAACCTTTACCCCGGCGGTTACTCAAACAGGCACCTATAACGTTTATGCATATTTCCCTAAGATCCCTAAACTAGCTACTGAAATGGCCTTGTCGGTGTTTGATGGAAAAACAAATAAAGAAGTGACTGTCCGTGAATCTGACATTGTTGTGGAAGGCCAGACTTCCGGCGAATGGTTTCATGTTGGAAAATACAAACTTCCAAAAGGAACTTCTTCGCACGTCAAAATAGCTGCAAAAGGAACCTCAGGATCTTTAGTAGCCGATGCTGTTTTGTTTGTTCCCGATTTTAAATAATTTAAAACTAATCCTAATCTTAATGAAACAAATTTTCAGGCTGATTTTTATAGCCGTTTTCACATGCACATTTTCAGCTTTTTCATACGCTCAAAATTCATTTAATGCTGATGTTATTATTTATGGTGGCACTTCCGCGGCAGTAACTGCTGCCGTGCAGGTACTTAAAGAAGGTAAAACAGTCCTTGTCGTTTCGCCTGATACGCATCTGGGTGGACTTTCTGCGGGCGGACTTGGCTTTACGGATACCGGCAATAAATCGGTAATCGGCGGTTTATCCAGAGAGTTTTATCACCGCGTCTACATGTATTATGACAAGCCGGAAACATGGAAATGGCAAAAGAAAAGTGAATATGGCAACAAAGGCCAGGGAACTCCGGCTATGGATGGTACCGACAGAACCATGTGGATTTTTGAGCCGCATGTAGCCGAGCAAGTGTTTGAAGATTTTGTCAAAGAAAATAATATTAAAATCTATCGTAACGAATGGCTTGACCGCAGTACGATGGGTATTGTCAAAAAAGACGGAAAAATCACATCCATCAAAACGCTTTCAGGTAAAACTTTTAAAGGTAAAATGTTCATTGATGCCACATATGAAGGCGATCTGATGGCAGCTGCCGGAGTAAAATACCATGTAGGCCGGGAAGCAAACAGCGTTTATAATGAAGAATGGAACGGGATTCAGGCTGGCGTTTTTCAGCATGGACATTATTTTCAGAAAAATATCAGCCCTTATAAAGTTGAAGGAGATCCTAAAAGCGGATTGCTGCCCTATGTAACGGATGAAAAAATAGGAAAGAACGGGGATGGAGATAACAAGATACAGGCTTATTGCTTCCGTATGTGTTTATCTGCCAATCCGGACAACCGGATTGCTTTTCCGAAGCCGGCAGGTTATGATCCTTCCAAATATGAACTGCTGGCAAGAGTGTACAAAGCAGGGTGGACTGAAACGTTTGACAAATTTGATCCGATTCCAAACAAAAAAACGGATACTAATAACCACGGCCCGTTCAGCACCGACTACATCGGAATGAACTACGACTATCCGGAGGCGACTTATGAAAAAAGAAAAGAGATCATTAAAGATCATGAACTGTATCAGAAAGGATTGATGTATTTTCTTGCCAATGATCCGAAAGTGCCACAGGATGTCAGAACTGAAATGCAGCAATGGGGATTACCCAAAGATGAGTTCAAAGACAATGGCGGCTGGCCGCATCAGATTTACGTACGTGAAGCACGCCGTATGATTGGGCAAGCCGTAATGACTGAAAATGAAACACTTGGAAAAAAGGCTGTTTCAGAATCTATTGGAATGGGATCTTATTCACTGGACTCTCATAATACACAGCGGTTTATTACAAAAGACGGGTTTGTGCAAAATGAAGGAGATATCGGCGTACATGCGAAAACACCTTACAGCATTTCTTATGGTTCAATCATTCCTAAAAAAGAAGATTGCCAGAATTTGTTGGTACCGGTTTGTGTGTCCAGTTCCCATATTGCTTACGGATCGATTCGGATGGAACCTGTTTTTATGATCTTGGGGCAAAGTGCCGCGACAGCAGCTGTTCAGGCTATTAACAGAAATGTTTCTGTACAGGAAGTAGATTATGCTAAATTAAAAGAGCAGTTACTGAAAGACAAACAGCGGCTGGAATTATAAAATTTGTTCAAAGTCAATAGAATTTAAACAGTAACGCTTATTACAAAAAGCTGAGTTTAAGTTTGCTTTTATTCTATTAATAGTCAAGATAGCCGGATAATAGTCCGGCTATTTTATATAATATTGCATTTAATCCTGAAACCTGTTAAATAACAAATGAATACCCTTGTCACTCCGCGTTCAAATTTATCACATCTTTTCAGCGCACCTGTCATCGTTGCGGCACTTGGTTATTTTGTAGACATCTACGATCTGCTGCTTTTTGGTATTGTTCGTTTGCCCAGTCTTGCAGCGCTTGGACTTTCAGAGTCAGAAATTTCCTTAACCGGCGCAAGCATCCTGAACTGGCAAATGGCCGGACTACTGATCGGCGGTATTTTATGGGGAGTATTGGGAGATAAAAAAGGCCGTCTTTCTGTCCTTTTCGGTTCCATTATTACCTATTCCCTGGCTAATATTGCCTGTGGATTTGTTCAGGATCCTACCACCTATAAATTACTTCGTTTCGTAGCCGGTGTGGGGCTGGCTGGTGAATTGGGTGCAGGAATCACTCTGGTGTCTGAAATTTTACCCAAGCATTTACGTGCAATCGGCACTTCGCTGGTAGCCGGAATTGGTTTGCTTGGTGCTATTGTAGGTTATTTTACGGTTGAGTTTTTTGACTGGAGAAATGCTTATTTTATTGGAGGTGGTTTAGGGATTTCCTTATTATTGCTTCGGATCGGTGTTTTTGAATCCGGGATTTTTGAAGGCGTTAAAAGCCAAAAGCATGTAACAAAAGGCAACTTCTTTGCCTTATTTACCAATAAAGACCGGTTTTTCAGATACCTGAAATGCATCGGAATCGGACTTCCAACCTGGTTTGTTATTGGTATCCTGGCCACTTTCAGCGATGAATTTGGAAAAGCACTAGGAATTACAGAATCTATTAAGCCTGGCCTTTCCATCATGTGGTGTTATGTCGGGCTTTCGGCGGGTGATTTTTTAAGTGGTTTTTTAAGTCACTGGCTTGAATCACGGAAGAAGGCTGTATTTTTTATGATGGTTTTTACGTTAGTATGCAGCGGTATTTATTTGTATACGGGTATTAAAACAGCTAAATCTTTATATACCGTTGCTACCTTGCTTGGTTTTGGAATCGGTTACTGGGCCATGTTTGTGACTATCGGAGCTGAACAATTTGGAACAAATCTTCGTGCAACAGCTGCAACGACGGTTCCTAACATGGTGCGCGGAATGGTAATTCTGATGACTACTTTATTTGCAGGTTTTAAAAATTCATTTTCTGTTATAGATTCAGGAGCTTTAGTTGGAATTATTTGTTTTGTACTTGGTTTCTATTCAATTCTTACAATTCCGGAAACACATGGTCGTGATCTGGATTTTTTAGAAGAATAAAAAAACAACAGTGTTTCTTAGATTTATTAATTGCTGAAAAATAAAAAAATGGAAAGACGCGTAGCGCTTAAGGGTATGGCAGCGGCCATGGGAGCGATGGTGAGTTTGCCAGCATGGGCTTCGGGCTGGAATGATACATCGCTTGGAAAAGTTAAATTCTTTGCACCTGATCAGGCGGAAACGCTGAAAGGCGCAGTAGAAGCGATTATTCCTAAAACGGATACACCCGGTGCAGGAGAACTAGGCGTTGCCACATTTGTGCAGCGGATGGTAACGGATTGTTATGACAAAAAGGTACAGGATACTTTTGCAAAAGGAATTGACAATCTGGATGCCCAAAGCAAAAAGGCTTTTCAGAAATCTTTTACGGAGGTTACCAAAGCGCAGCAATTACAGCTTTTGCAGGAAGTTGAAAAAAGTACAGATCCTGATACCAAAAGCTTTTTTGGTTTACTGAAAAGTCTTACGATTCAGGGGTATATGTCTTCGGAATATGTGATGACAAACCTGACGCATTTTGAATTTATTCCGGCTCGTTACCATGGTTGTGTACCGGTGGCAAAGGGTTAATTTGTGAAACGTAAGAAGTAAAAAGTTAGATTGAGCAAGAGATAAGATAGTAGATAGCAGATGGCGAATTTTAATATTGATAGTCAAAAGGCCCGTACCTATGATGCCATTGTAATTGGCTCCGGGATCAGTGGAGGGTGGTCGGCGAAGGAGCTTACTGAAAAAGGATTGAAAACGCTTGTTTTGGAACGTGGGCGGGATGTGCAGCACATCACGGATTATCCGACTACCAACATGCAGCCCTGGGAATTTGATCATAGAGAACGGCTGCCTAAGGAAGTAACAGATGCAAATCCGATTGCCAGCAGATGTTACAATTTTAAAGAATCGTCTCAGCATTTTTTCGTGAAAGACAATGAACATCCGTATGTTCAGGAAAAGCCTTTTGACTGGTTGCGCGGGTATCAGGTTGGAGGAAAATCATTGCTGTGGGCCAGACAAACCCAGCGATGGAGTCAGTTTGATTTTGATGGCCCAGCAAGAGATAAATTTGCAGTAGAGTGGCCGATCGGCTATAAAGATATAGCACCCTGGTACAGCCACGTTGAAAAATTTGCCGGAATTACCGGGAATAAAGATGGAATTGACACATTGCCGGACGGCGAGTTTTTGAAACCGCACGATTTAAACTGCGTTGAAAAATATTTTAAAGAGCAGGTTTCCAAGCAATACAAAGATCGTCACATGATCATCGGGCGCGCGGCTCACCTAACTGACCCTCAGCAGATTCACCTGGACCAGGGTCGTGCACAATGTCAGTCACGTACCATTTGTGAAAGAGGGTGTCCGTTTGGAGGCTATTTCAGCAGCAATGCGTCCACTATTCCTTGGGCAATGAAAACAGGTAACATGACGCTTCGCCCGCATTCTGTGGTGCATTCTGTTATTTACGATGATAAAAAACAGAAAGTAACAGGCGTGCGTGTCATTGATGCCAATACAAAGGAAATGATGGAATTTTATGCCACTATTATTTTCGTCAATGCTGCTGCGCTGAATACCAACCTGATTTTGATGAACTCTATTTCTACACGTTTTCCGAATGGGCTTGGTAATGACAGCGGCGTGTTAGGGAAATATGTAGCTTTTCATAATTACCGTGCATCGATTTCAGGAGAATATGAAGGGTTTCTGGATTCAACGACAGATGGAAGACGGCCTAACAGCGGATATATTCCACGTTTCAGAAATGTTTATAAGCAGGAAACTGATTTTTTAAGAGGATACGCTGCGGGTTTTGGTGCGAACCGGATCACGTATTCTGATCCTGCCAATATCGGCGAATCTTTGAAAGCAAGCTTGCTTGAAAAGAAATATGGCAACTGGAGTGTAGGTTCACACATGATGGGTGAGACCATTCCAAAGGAAAGCAATAACGTAGCGCTGGATACAAATTTGAAAGATGCTTATGGTATGCCTTTGCTTAAAATCAATGTCGGCTATGACGATAATGACGAAAAGATGATCAAGGATTATATCGAACAGGTGACAGAAATGTTTACCAATGCTGGTTTTAAAAACATCCGTGCACATGACGGACATAGGAATCCTGGTAACGATATTCATGAAATGGGGGGTGTGCGTATGGGGAAAGATCCTAAAACATCGATGCTTAACGAATGGAACCAGCTTCATGCAGCCAAAAACGTTTTTGTTACGGATGGTGCATCCATGACTTCAACATCTACTCAAAATCCTTCCTTGACCTATATGGCATTTTCAGCCCGTTCTGTTGATCATGCTGTAAAACAGATGAAGGCTAAGAACCTGTAATTAGTTAAATTGAATTATTTATTGGAAACGCAAGAAGTCAACTTTTCAAAAGTTGACTTCTTTTTTGTCCTTTATATTTTATAAAAGTAGTACTCATTAAGCCTCATCAAGCCATTTTTCCTGCTTCATAATAAGAACTACTGAAATGATGTCCAGCAATACACCTGTTAATGCTATAGTTGCACCTAAAAATTTTGTAGAGGGATCAAGAATAAGTTTCAATCCGGCCAGGCTCAAAAAAGTACCAGCTGCTAGTAAAATGATTTTGTTTTTCAAGTTCATCAGGAGAGAGCGTTAGTAAGGTTTTATTCTGATTATTTTAGTTAGACTTTTAAGAAGGAATTAGTCACTGCTGAGCAAACAAACTTTGTGAAGAAGTCTCTGCCGGAACTCTCTCATAAAACTTACTATCTCTTTGCCGTACACAGAGATTAATTATTCTGAATCTATAATTAGTATAAATTTTTCCAATTATTTTCTTATCTGACTAAGGGAATAAAGATGCAAAAAAGTCTTATGAATAGTACAAATCAAAAGACTCAATGCGCGATCCTTTACTAAATGAAGAAACCGGAACTGGAAATCCATTTCTCTCTTCTTCTCTGGAAAACAAGCCTCCATTACAAGAGGTAGATTCAGCATTATTTTTAAAGGCGACTTTTGAGGAAAATCCTTCGAAAGGTCTTGAACTTCTTTTCAGAAGGTTTTATAAACCTTTATGCAGCCATGCCGTGCGTTTTGTATATTCCAGGGAGATCGCCGAAGATCTGGTGAGCGAAGTCTTTTTTCAATTCTACCGCACAAAGTCTTACCAGAATATCAACTCATCTTACACCAGCTACCTGTTCCGGGCGGTCAGAAATGAATGTTTTACACATCTACGCCGGGAGTTTGGCAAAACTGATTCCATAGAACTTACTACAGAAAATACAATATCCATCCAACAGCAGCAGCCGGATGCCGAAATCCACTACAACCATCTTTTTCTGAAAGTAAATGAAGTCATAGGGCAACTCCCGATGCAATGCCGCCGTGTATTTTTAATGAGTCGTTTTGAAAGTAAAAAATACCATGAGATAGCAAACGAACTCAATATTTCTCCTAAGACAGTGGAGGTACATATTTCGAAAGCCCTTAAACATTTAAGAATAGCACTCAACGGAGAATGGCTGATACCTTGCCTGCTACTTGTAATCGGAACAATTAGCGAATAGCTGATTTTCAGGCATAGGCAGTCCATTTTAAGAATTCCAAACTTGCATACATATGGAAGCACCTGTAATTAAAAATGTTGTTTTCGAGTATTTGTCAGGAAGGGCAAATCCACTTGAAAGGCAACTTGTAGAAGACTGGCTGAAAAAGGAAGAAAATATTGAAACTTTTCATCAGTGGCTTTTCGAGTGGGAAATTCGTTCTCCCCAATTTATACCGGATCAGGAGCAAGCCATGGCTCGGCTCATGAAAAAGGTCAATGAAAAAGCTCAGGAGCCAGAAGAAGCCGAAGAAGATGATAAAACGTATATGCCATGGAGTCCTTTACTGATAAAAAAATATTGGCTCATTGCGGCTTCTGTTCTGGCATTGGTTTGCAGCAGTTGGTTATTAAGAGATGTCATTCAATATAAAACATTTGAAACAGATTACGGGCAAATTACCCAGGTTTACCTGGAAGATGGCAGCAGGGTAGTGCTTAATGCGAACTCTCGTCTGAAAATTCCAAGGTTTGGATTTTATGGAGATGTAAGAACCGTTTTTTTAGATGGTGAGGCAGAATTTTCAATTAGCCATACGGTCGATAATAAACGGTTTATAGTAAAAACTTCAGATACGTTTCAAGTCGAAGTACTTGGCACTCAGTTCTCGGTATTTGCCCGGCCACGTGGTACAAAAGTCGCCCTGAGTCGTGGGAAAGTGCGGATTGACTATTCACAGGAAAAGAAAAAGCAGGAATTGGTTATGAAACCGGGAGATCTGGCCATACTTCAGAAGTCCGGTGCTATTACTTTGATCAATGAGGCGAATGGAAAAAATTTCAGTACCTGGAAAGAGCAGCACTTTGTTTTTAACGCTACCTCAGTATCTGAAATAAGTGCTTTGATAGAGGAAAGTTTTGGCATTAAAATCAGGATTGCCAATGACGAAATTGCCCTTCGTACACTTACGGGAAATTTCAAAACCGAAAATGCAGAAGAGTTGCTCAAAACCATTGCAGAAGTACTTGACCTCAAAATTGAAACAAAAGGTAACGCTATTTTAATAACCGATAATTAACTATTTCTAACTCCCTTTTAATATGCAGTTAACACGTTCACGTAAGCACTGGGTAGGAATTGGACTTGCCCTTGCCACACAATTTACACAGGGCGTCCAAAGTCAGACCATTGCTTTTGCCTCCATGCCGGCACGGCAGGCCACGATAGTCAGGCAGGAGATGAAATTGAAAAATGCGTTATTGGATTTGCAGCGGCATTATGGTGTCGAGATTGTTTTTGAAGATCGGCTTGTTGGCTCACTCAATATAATTTCCGGTTTGATCGATTTGAAGAAACCCTTCGAAAAAAATCTGGAAATAATTCTGAACCAGAATGGACTGAAGTACAAAAAGACCCGTAAAAATACCTTTGTTATCCTTGAAGGAAAAGATTCTGTTAAAACCAGCATGATCCTTTCTGACGAAAAAAAGGAAGCCCTTATCCTTTCGGAGAACAATACTTCAGATATAACGGGAAGTTTGAATAATCGTATGACAGTAGCTGCAGTTGATAAGGCAATAACGGGAAAAGTCACAGATGAAAAAGGGTCTGGATTACCCGGTGTCAGTGTGGTCGTGAAAGGTACACAGCGAGGTACTTCTACGAATGGTGAAGGCGATTTTCAGTTGGAAGTACCGGATGAAAAAGCAATTCTGGTTTTCAGTTTTGTGGGTTATAAAACGCAGGAAGTGACGGTTGGCGAGCAATCAAAAGTGAACCTGGAACTGATTCCGGATGAAAATTCACTGGATGAAATTGTTGTAGTCGGTTATGGTGCAGTGAAGAAATCTGATTTAACCGGTGCGGTAGGAACTATAAAAGCTGAAGCTTTGCAGGAACGCCCGGCTTCTTCGCTTAATCAGGGACTTTCCGGACGGGTGACGGGTGTAAATGTTTCCTCTAACTCAGGGCGCCCTGGCGGAAGAGCCAATATTCGTATTCGCGGAGCCAGTTCTCTAAGTGTATCCAATAATCCCTTGTACGTGATCGACGGGGTTATTTTGAATGCAGTAGATCTGCAAAATGGCAGTACACCGATTGATTATATTAACCCAAATGATATTGCATCCATCGAGGTATTGAAAGATGCCTCTTCTACGGCTATTTATGGCGCCCGAGGAGCTAATGGAGTCATATTGGTTACAACCAAACGGGGAACTTCTTCAGGTGGAAAAATAACCTACGACAGCGATTTCAGCATTAGTGTCGCACCTAAAAAACTGAAACTGCTTAACTCAAAAGAATTTCTGGCGACAGAAGATCTTGCGTATGCCAATGCTGCCAAGTACGATCCGGTAGGCTGGGCAACGGGTACTAAATATACAGATCCGAAAACCAAAAGAACAAATCCAAAATTATTCGATTCCCAGGGAAACCCATTGTATGATACAGACTGGCAGGCAGAATCTTTTCAGAAGGCTTTTTCACAAAATCATCAGCTAGGACTGACCAATGGGAATGAAAAAGGCACCTATGGTGCTTTTTTAAACTATCGTAATCAGGACGGGATTGCACGCGGTTCCTGGCAAAAAAGGTTTTCAGGTCGTTTTGTGTTTGACACGCAGATTAAAAGCTGGCTGAAAGTAGGAGGTACGCTGGGTTATACCGACCAGAATGAAAAACAGGTAGATCAGCTTGATGGCGGTGGTATCACGATGATGCGTCAGGTTTTGGAAGAATTGCCTATCATCCCGGTCAAATATGCAGACGGAACCTGGGCCAGTAACCGCGATTACCCGGGCATGGAAGGTGGCGATAACCCTTTGAGGGTATCGGCTGACAGGTTATATTATCTGCGTACCCAAACCATGCTGGGAAATATGTATGCTACTATTCATCTTGCCGATGGCCTTGAGTTGAAGTCTACGATTGGTACCAACATCATCAATCAGAGATTAGATTACTTTGCAGCTAAAGGAATGCAGTATATATCCGACAATGGCGATGCCTATGTACGAAGTAATCGCTACAATTCCTGGCAGTTTGAAAATTACCTGACCTATAACAAAGAATTTGCCAAAATACATTCTCTGAATGCCATGGCCGGATTGTCATGGCAGCATATGGACCGCTTTGAAAATTATGCCGCTACTCAGGGCTTCAGTGACACCTATTTCCAGTTCAATAATCTGGGTGCAGGATCAAGTCCTCAGGCTCCTTCTTCCCTTGGCCAGGGATATGGATTGAATTCCTATTTTGCCCGTGTCAATTACGGATTGATGAATAAATACCTGGTAACCTTCACCGGGCGTTTTGATGGTTCTTCCAAATTCGGAGCAGAAAACCAGTATGCCTTTTTTCCATCTGCTGCATTGGCGTGGCGTGTAACCGAGGAGAATTTCATGAAAGGAGTACCGGCTATTTCAAATCTGAAACTTCGTACCAGTTATGGAGCTACGGGTAATTCGGAGATTCCGGCTTACAGGGCACTTGCCGGTATGCGCAACTACAACGTGATTTTTGACGGAACCCGCAATATTGGTATCGGGATCGACCGTATGGCTAACCCTAATTTACAATGGGAAAAAACTCAGCAGCTTGATTTTGGTCTTGAGCTTGGCTTATTCTCTAATAGAGTGAACTTTGAGCTGGATTTATATCGCAGAAAAGTAAATAATATGCTGCTTGATGCTCCTTTACCGCTAAGCAGCGGGTACAACAGTATTTTTTCCAATATCGGAAGTATGGAGAACAAGGGACTTGAATTTGCTGTAAATGCTACCATTCTGAAAACGGAGAATTTTTCTTGGAATACTACTTTCAATATTTCAGTAAATAAGAACAAAGTACTGGCTTTATCTGGCGGCAGTGATATCTATTCCGGAAACGGGGTCATCCGGGTAGGTGAGCCGGTGGGTTCCTTTTTTGGCAGGGTACATCTGGGCACATGGGGAACCAACGAAGCGGAAGAAGCAAAAAAATACAACATGCTGCCGGGTGACGTGAAATACAAAGACCTGAATAATGATGGTACAATCAACGATAATGACCGGGACATAATTGGTAAAGGGATACCGGATGGATTTGGAACATTCCTGAACACTTTCCAGTATAAAGGAATATCGCTGACTGTGGATTTGCAATACATGTACGGCAACGATGTGCTGGACAGAAGTATTCACTCCGCAGAAGACAGACAAGGTATTGCCAACAGCTATAAAACAGTACTGAATGCCTGGACAGAAACAAATCAGAATACGCCTATTGCCCAGATCCGTCCGATCAATGCTTATTATACCACGAACAATGACAGCCATAAAGTAACAGATGGTTCCTTTATCCGGGGCCGCAATTTATTGCTGGCTTATTCATTTCCGGCAGCGTTTGCTTCCAGACTGAAAATGGAACGTTTGCGGGTTTATGGCTCTGTTCAGAACTTTTTTGTCGTGACCAAATACAAAGGATATGACCCTGAAGTTTCCAATTCCAGTGCACCTTTCGATCAGGGATTAACCCTGTATGATTATCCTAAACCACGCGTGTTTATGGTAGGACTTAATATTGGATTGTAAATTATTGCAGACTTTTAAAGCAGAAACAATGAACGGAATATTAAAAAAATATAAGCTTGCGGTGCTGATGGCCGGCACATTAACATTGGCAGGTTGTTCAGACTTCCTGAACGAATCGGACCCAAGTAATTTCACAGTTGAAAATTACTTTACAAAACCAGAGCATGCCAGAAGCTCTGTAAATGCCATTTACCTGCCCATGCGTGATCCTATTATGAACAGCGGCTTTGGCGGAGCAGACTGGACTATGACCGAATTTGCTACGGGTTTAGCTTCAACCGATTTAGGACAGGCCGTAAACAGCTATTTTGTAAAGGACCTGAGAAATACTTCTGACAACGGATACAGCCGCGATTACTGGGCTGCTTATTACAATGGTATTTCCAATGCCAACTTATCCATTGCAAAGATTCCTGGCATCGCTATGGATGAAACCGAAGCGAAGAAATTGCTGGGAGAAGCTCATTTTTTAAGAGCCTGGTATTACTTCAATCTGGTAAGATTATTTGGTAGTATACCGCTGGTTACAGAACCTGTAACATTGACATCCGAACAGCTGAGGCCGTCGCAGGTAACGCCGGAAGAAGTTTATAAACTGATTGTAGAAGATTTAACAACTGCAGAAGCAGCAGGGCTCCCATGGAGTGATCCGACAGGAAAGGTAAGTATGGGTGCAGTAAAATCCCTGCTAGCCAAAGTATACCTTACTATGGCTGGTTATCCTTTACAAAAAGGGAGTGAATATTACAGTCTGGCGGCAAAGAAAGCTGAAGAAGTAATTGACTCAAAACAATTTAAGCTTTTTACAACGTATGATGATCTGCATAATCCTACCAAAAAGAATATCGATGAAAACATTTTCATGATCCAGTTCAGGACACAGATTCTTCCCGGAAGCTGGCAGGGATTTATCATTCCTTATAACAAAAATATTTCAGCTTACTCGGACGAAACCGGCGGTATTTATGCAAATGCAGATTTCGTGAAATCGTATGATCCGGCTGATTTGCGAGCCAAAGAAAAACAGTTTTTCTTTACCAAATTTACCAATCAATCTGACAGAAATGTGGAAGTGGCTTTGGGTGGATATTTTATTTACAAACATTTTGATATTACTGCTCAGACAACCACGGCAAACAGTGATCTTAACTGGCCTGTGATCCGTTATGCAGATGTGCTGCTTATGTATGCTGAAGCTTCCAATGAAGCAGCCGGACCAACGGCCAAAGCGTATGATGCCGTAAATGCTACAAGGACCCGGGCGCAGTTACCAAACCTGGCAGGATTATCAAAAGATCAGTTTAGAGAAGCTGTATGGAAAGAACGCTGGTATGAGCTGTGCTTTGAAAATATTACCTGGTTCGACATGGTTCGTCTTCGTAAAGCGTTTAACGTAACCACTAAAAAATTTGATGACTATGTTGGTCACAAATTTTCTTATGGGCCTGTCATTACAGAAAGGGAACTTTTATTTCCAATTCCTACCTCGGAGATTAGAAATAACACGAATTTAAAACAGAACACTGGTTATTAATTAATTCATAGCAGATAAGAAAAGCCGCCGAAAGTTAATTTCAGCGGCTTTTTTATTTAGCTTAGGTTTGTCCGCAATTAGTATACAGTTTTCCACAAAAAACAGAATTTTAGGTCTCTAAATGATCATGGTATCATATTTTCGGCGCTTTGGTAAATCAAACAAAAAACCGTTATGAAAAGGAAAGTAACTTTATTTTTATCGAATACTTTATTAGCTGCCGGTATTCTATTAGCAGGTTGCAATTCGTCGGCAGACAAAGACAGGAAAGAACTTGCTAATGCAGAAGCTGAGGCATTGGAAAAAGCAGAAGAGGCCAACAAAATGGTACCGCAGGAAACAGATTCCAGTGATATGGCAGAGGTGAAGAAAGATCTGCAGGAAGCAAATAAAAAGCTGTCTGAGAAACAGAACGAATACCTTACTTCGTTAAAAGAAAAAGAAGGCAAAGTGAACGACCGTTTAAAAACGATTACAGACAAGTTGAAGTCTGCGGATGGAAATGCAAAGGAGCGTCTAACTAAAAAGCAGGATAAGTTAACAAAAGAACGGGATCAGCTTCAGGCAAATATTCTTGAGATTCAAAGTCCTATGACAGATGCGCAGCTTGAAACCGTGCAAAAAGAAATTAACGTGTTAATTACAGTAATTGATAAGGAATTAAGTACGGAATAAAATTCTGGGTGTTGGTAAAAGACAAAATTACGTAATCTAAGATAAGTAAAAAGCCATTGGAAACTTTCCAATGGCTTTTTACTTATTATATAAATCTTGACATGCAATGAAGCAGTCCTAGATAAACCTGTTAAGCAGATTTTCAAGGTATTCCTGTCTTCCGGATGTGGTTGCAGGTTCTCCTTTGCTGGCTGCCAGGTCAAACAGATCTTCTAATTTTAAAGCTCCTTTTTCATAGTCTGCTCCTTTTCCTGAATCAAAGCTAGCGTAACGATCCGTACGGATTTTATCGTATTCCCCATGCTGGATAATTTTATCCGCAATGACAAGTGCACGCGCTACAACGTCCATACCGCCAATATGTGCGTGGAAAATGTCAGCTACGTCTGTTGAATTACGACGACGTTTAGCATCGAAGTTGATACCACCGCCTTTTAATCCACCTGCTTTCAAAATAACCAGAAGTGCTTTGGTCCATTCCGCGATATCATTCGGGAACTGATCTGTATCCCAGCCATTTTGGTAATCACCACGGTTGGCATCAATAGATCCAAGGATTCCGGCATCCGCAGCAACCTGCAATTCATGTTCGAAAGTATGGCCAGCTAAAGTAGCGTGGTTCACTTCAAGGTTTAATGCAAAATCTTCAAGTAAATCATGTTGACGAAGGAAGCCGACCACAGTCGCCGCATCATAGTCATACTGATGTTTTGTTGGTTCACAAGGTTTTGGCTCGATAAAGAATTTACCTTTAAAACCATTCGAACGGGCATAAGCAACAGCCATTTTCAACATCTGAGCTAAGTGCTCCTGCTCACGTTTCATGTCCGTGTTAAGCAGCGTCATATATCCTTCACGACCTCCCCAGAATACGTAGTTCTCTCCGCCCAATGCGATTGTAGCATCCAGAGCCATTTTGATCTGAGCTCCTGCATGCGATACAACATCAAAATCAGGGTTGGTTGAAGCCCCGTTCATATAACGGTGATGGCTGAAAAGATTTGCAGTTCCCCAAAGTAATTTTACGCCTGAATCTTTTTGTTTTTGAGCCAGATATTCTGTCAGCGTCACAATACGTTTTTCATTGGTACGTACGTCATCAGCATAATCTACAACGTCCACATCATGGAAGCAATAATAAGGAGCACCTAATTTTGTGATCAATTCAAAAGCAGCATCTGCTTTGTCTTTTGCGCGATCTACAGCATCACTTTTTTTGTCCCATGGATAAAACAGGGTAGCGCCTCCAAAAGGATCTCCGCCATCTCCAACGAAGGTATGCCAGTAAGCAATTGCAAAACGAAGATGCTCTTTCATGCTCTTGCCACCGATAATGCGGTTTTCATCATACCAGCGGTAGGCTAACGGATTGTCAGACTCCGGTCCTTCGTACGCGATTTTTCCAATTCCTTTAAAATACTCCTGATCTCCAAGTACTATGCTCATTGTAATTTTTATTGATGGTTTTAAATACTAAGTCAGATGATTCGGTCTAAATGAAGTAAAGCTTTACCTGACCTTTTCTTACTTTTTTAATTCACTTTATTTAATAAGTGTATCATTGACATTTTTTACTGCAATACTATCACTTTTTTTTGAAAAAATAGAATCTCACATAAAAAAAGGAGATCGAAATTAATTTCGATCTCCTTTTTTTATGTTTAAACAGCTTTTTTCTAATTAAAAGAACTTAGCGCGACGGTCAACAATTTTGGCATTTTCACGAATAGCTTCGTTTACCAGGTATGAAGAGCGGCTTTCCAGTGATTGTGTCAACTGTGTTTTATTCTGTGTAAAATCAGCGATTTTAGGAGCTTCTGTTTTATTGATCAGTTCCATAATGAACACACCATTTTCACCCGTAAACACACCTGTTTTCTGACCTGGTTTAAGACCAAAAACTTTTCCTAATGCAATAGGATCAAACCCTGCACTGGTTAGGAAACCTGTTGCCAGAGAAATGTCGTTAGCTGTTTCTATTAAAGCACCGGCACCATATTTTTTAGCAATGGATTCAAGATCACCACTTGCACCTTTAAGTTTTGCTGTGATTTGTTCAGCTTTCAATTGATTGCGAACCTTTGTAGTAAGTTCATCGCGGAAATCGTCAACCTTAACATTATCCTGATCTGATTTTCCTGTCAGAACGGCTACGATATATTGTTCCTCAGTTTCAAAAACCGGGGAAACGTTATTGATTTTAGAATCATCCTTAAATGCCCAGCGAACGATTTCACGGCCATTCTGAATAGCATTGATGTTGGTAGCACTTTCAGGAATACGGTTTGCAGTTGCTACTACAAGCGCCTTGTTTTTCTTAATGGCTTCATCAAATTGTTCTTTTGTTTTTACCGAGTTGGCAAATTCGTCAGCTTTGCGGTAAGCTTCGTCACGTGTTGCCTGGCTTGGAGCAATGGTTTTTCCAATAGCAGCAATACGGTAAAGCGTATTGTTTTTAGTGGCAGTCACTTTAATGATATGAAAACCAAACTGACTTTCTACTAATCTTGGAACAAGACCTGTAGCACTTGCAGAGAAAACAGCTTCTTCAAAAGGTTTTACCATAGCACCATTGTTTTGGAAATATCCCAAATCACCGCCACGTTGGGCTGAACCCGGGTCTGCACTGGATGTAGCAGCCAAAGCCTCGAAATTTGCACCGGCACGAATTTGTGCCAAAATACCTTCAGCACGAACACGCGCTTCTGCTTTAGAAGAGTCAGACTGATTCTCTGCTCTGATCAAAATATGACTTGCTCTGGCAGAAGCTACTGTATCCTGACGTGTTCCATCATATTTATAGATGAAATACGTATTTCCTTCACGGTAAGGTCCATACACGCCACCCGGTACGAATGATTTAACAGCTTCTTTCAACTGATCTGACATAGTTGCCAATGACATGTTCATCGGTAATGGAATATCAGAATTCATTTTAGCATAAGAAGAATCGTTTGGTGCTGTTGCCAGTCCGCGTGCCAGTTCTTTAATTTCGTTGTAAAGAGCAGTACTGTCATCTTTTGCAGGCTGAACCGGGAAGCTTACGTATTCAATCGAACGTGTATCTGTTCCTTTGTATTCAGAGCGGTGTGCGCTTAGATAAGATTCAAGCTGAGAATCCGTCACTTTAATTGTTGTGTCTACAATAGAAAAGTAAGGGACATATAAATAACGGGTTGTTGCTTTTGTATTTTGAGCAACGTATTCTTTTTCAGCTTGTGCCTTAGGAATGTAAGTTGACAGTTTTAAAAGATTTTCATATTTGCTGCGAATACGTTCTTCACGAAGACTTGTTTCAAAATTAGTCCATGATTTTTGCTGCTCAACAGGTAAGGTTTTCAGATTTTTCAGATAATTGATAACTGCTGCTTTATCAAAACGACCTGATGTAGGATCAGAAAAAGCCTGAAGAATAGAAGGGCTGATGTGATTACCCTGAACCATGTCAACCAGTTCATCGTCTGAGACAGACAATCCAAGTTTTTCAAATTGTTTTTTGTAAGCAATGTCAACTACAAACTGATTCCAGGCCTGATCACGTAGGGAAGCAAGTTCATTTTCATTTAAACTACGGCCCGACTGAGCCTCGTAATTTTGGCGAAATCCATCGACTCTGCCCTGGAAGTCCTTGATATTGATTTCTTTACCAGCGATCTCGCCGACAGTTTGGTTGTCGTTTCCTCCTAACATGGAATTAGGGCCGAGAAGGTCGCCGCCAACCATGAATAGGATCAAACTGATTGCAATTACCGTAACAGCAATTCCGGATTTCTCTCTGATTTTGTTAATTAAAGCCATTTCTATTTTCAAATTAGACCCGCAAAATAAAATCTTTTCTGCGTGGAATCCAAGGGGGATTTATAAATGATAACTGATTATTACAAACATAACACAAAATTCTGTTACAATTCTGAACTTTCTTTATTCGAGATGTTTCAGGTTAAAAGCATAAATAATAGCCATGATAGAACTGAAAAATATTCCGGCAAAGGCTGTAACAATGCCCAGCCAACCGCCAACGACTAGTATTGACCCGAAAAAAGCAACTGCCATTCCACCTAGATAGAGGTAGAAGCCCTTTTTCTTTAAATTCCACATCATATAAGCGGCATATAAAGTAAGCGATTCAAAAAGGATCATGATGATGGCACTGTTACGGATCGTATCAGGCGTAGTGCGCTGGATCACTGACTCGAATAGACGGTCAACAGTCTTGGTGTCAGCCCCGGAGGGTTGCTCTTCGAGTTTTTCACGGAGGCCTTCAAAAATTTCACGGGTCTGATCGGCAACCACGCCGGGATTCCAGAGACGTTCAGATTGGGTCCATAAACCCGAAACAGAACTTAAAAAAGTAAGTATACAAAGTACAGTAAGCACTGTAGGGCGGGCGATAGGATCCATTGATAAGATTAAAGTTCTTTATAATCGTTGTCATAAACGATATGTAAAATTTGCCGATTTAGATGAAAACACCAAAAGCATTTGAATATTCTTCGCAGGGTACATACTTTTACAATTTTATTAGCATAAAAGTATTTTACATCAAACAGAAAGCCAAATAAATATGAGTCTTCAAATTCTGACTGACCGCGTTACCAGCATGCTGGGTACTGATAGTGGATTGGATGCGACAGTTAAATTCAAAACTGACGAAGGAAGTGTTTTTATAGACAGTAAAGTAGTACCGAATACGGTTACAAACGAAGATCGTGACGCAGACTGTACGCTGGAAATTTCGTCAAAAAATGCATTGAAACTGATGGACGGCGATCTGAACGCGATGATGGCGCTAATGTCAGGGAAACTGAAAATTGATGGTGATATGGGCGTGGCAATGAAAATTGCTGAGACCTTTGGAGGAAAGTAATTCGATAAAAGGAAGCAAGGTTTTTAAAACCTGGCTTCCTTTTTAAATTCACAATTCTAATTCCCGTAAATACATCTGAATTGTATTTTCTAGTCCCAGGTAAAGTGCGTCCGAGATCAGTGCATGTCCGATAGAAACTTCATCCATCCAGGGAATAGATTGTTTCATAAAACGAAGGTTATCCAGGCTGAGATCATGGCCTGCATTTAATCCCAAACCTACTTCTTTCGCTTTTTCAGCAGCCTGTATGAAAGGTAAAATGGCCTTCTGCCGGTTTTCAAAATAATGAGCAGCATAAGGTTCTGTATATAATTCAACGCGGTCAGCTCCGCAGATTTTTGCACCTTCTACCATCAGCGGATCAGGATCTATAAAAACAGAGACGCGGATATTTGCACTTTTAAATTCCTGAATGAGTTCCGTCAGCAAGTTTTTATTAGCCATGGTATCCCAGCCTGCATTGGAAGTAATAGCACCCAATGCATCCGGTACTAGAGTGACCTGATCCGGTTTTGTGGCAAGTACCAGATCAATAAATTTTCTTTCCGAAGGATTTCCTTCAATATTGAATTCTGTCGTAACTACTTCTTTCAAATCATATACATCCTGATAACGGATATGGCGTTCGTCCGGGCGCGGGTGAACGGTAATGCCTTGTGCGCCAAATCGCTCACAATCCAGTGCCACTTTAAGAACATTTGGGTTATCGCCTCCGCGTGAATTTCGAAGTGTAGCTATTTTGTTAATATTGACGCTGAGACGTGTCATAATCTGAGTTGTTATGATTTGAGATATATAGATACAACATTTTGAAATCTGTATCTTTGTACTTTTTACAACAAATCTAAACATTTAGGTGCGTTAGTTTCAATACTTACATCTAAAATCTTAAGTCTAAACATTTTTAAAATTATAAGTTATGTCATTAAAAACGCAGGTTGAATCAGGGATAAAAGATGCCATGAGAGCCAAAGATCAGGATTCATTACGTGCACTTCGCGCCATTAAATCAATGATTCTGCTGGAAGAAACCAAAGGCGGCGGAACAGGAGAACTAACTACAGATGATGAGTTGAAATTGCTTACGAAAGCTGCAAAACAGCGTCGTGAATCAGCCGATATTTATAAAACACAAAATCGTCCTGATCTTTTGGAAAAAGAGGAAGCAGAACTTGCGATCATTGAGCAGTTTTTACCAAAACAATTAACAGAAGAAGAAATTACGGCTAAAATAAAAGATATTATTACCCGTGTTGGCGCTACCGGTCCATCCGATATGGGCAAAGTAATGGGTGCAGCTACAAAAGAACTGGCCGGGCAAGCGGATGGCCGTGTAGTTTCTACTTTAGTAAAGAGTTTGCTCGCATGAAGTTATTGGATATTCTTATCCTGATTCCATTACTTTGGGGTGCATTACATGGTTACCGGAAGGGACTGCTGATCGAGATTATCGGGATAGCAGGACTTGTGGTAGCCATGATCCTCGGATTTAAATTTCTGGGATTGGGAATGGAAATTCTTACTCCTTATTTTGGTGATGGTACATCCAAGCGGATTTTACCTTACATCGGTTTTTCTGCTGTCTTCTTTCCGACCATTTTTTTACTGAACCAATTTGGATACCGTATCCGCCGTACATTAAGATATTCTATCCTGGGTACATTTGACAGCTTTGCAGGTGCTATGGTCGGGATCTTCACCTGGGTATTCGGAATTAGTGTATTTTTTTGGCTGGTCAATATGATCGGTGTTAAAATCCCTGAACACCGTACAGCGGATACCTATATATATCCGTCGATCATTCCCGTTGCGCCCTATGTAATTACCAAAGCTTTGACATTAATGCCTGAAGGCAGTGAGTTGATAAAAGATTGGAAATCTGAATACCTGGATAAAGATAAAGAAGAGGACGCTAATATAGACGATCAGGAAGAAAAACCGGAAAAGAAGAAAGCAAGGAAGAAAACCGAATGATTTTTTCTTAAAAATTGTTAGCTTTTTTCATAGAGGTTATAGAGAATCGCTTGTCTGATGATTCTTTTACTGATTGATATTCAGTACCTTTGCAAAAAATAGGGTTGCCAGTTAAATAATAGCTGACGAATAGTAATAGAAATGATGGTTGAAATACAAGAAAAGCAGGATATCAGGAAGTTAAGTGTTGATCAGTTGAAAAACTGGATGGCGGAGCATGGAGAAAAAGCTTTCCGTGCAAAACAGATCTATGAATGGATATGGAAAAAGTCAGCATCTTCTTTTGCTGAAATGACTAATCTTTCATTGGCTACCAGGCAGTTAATTGATGAACACTTTGTAATCAATGCCATGACTGTTGCCAAGCAGCAGCAAAGCAATGACGGTACTGTAAAATCAGCTTTTAAACTTTTTGACGGTCATTTGGTGGAAGGCGTCTTAATTCCTGCCGCTGATCGTATGACTGCCTGTGTGAGCAGCCAGGTTGGATGCTCGCTAACCTGTAAATTCTGTGCGACAGGTTATATGGAGCGTAAACGTAATCTGGATGCAGCTGAGATATATGATCAGGTTGTGGCTATTGCACGTCAGGCAGAAGCAAGCTTCAGCGCTCCGCTTACCAATATTGTTTACATGGGAATGGGAGAGCCGTTGCTTAACTATGCAGCTGTCCTCAAATCTATCGAGCACATCACTTCTCCGGAAGGCCTGAACATGTCGCCAAAGCGTATTACCGTTTCAACGGCTGGCATTGCCAAAATGATTAAAAAGCTGGGTGACGATGAAGTTCGTTTCCGTTTGGCGCTTTCTCTTCATGCGGCCAATGATGAAAAACGGAATCGCATTATGCCCATCAATGAATCCAATTCACTGGATAACCTTGCCGAAGCATTAAACTATTTTTATAAGAAAACCGGTAATCGTATCACATTTGAATATATTGTTTTTAACAACTTCAACGATACGCTGGAAGATGCCAGAGAGCTTTGGGAATTTACTAAGCGAGTACCGGCACGGGTGAATATCATTGAATACAATCCTATTGCAGAAGCAGATTTTAAAAATACGGAAGCGGATCGTCTGGATAAATTTGCAGCTTTTCTGGAAGACAGAGGTGTTTCCGTTCATGTACGCCGAAGCCGTGGAAAGGATATTGATGCTGCCTGCGGACAATTGGCAAATAAAGAAAAGTAAATTCCTTTGTTACGGCTAACTTGAACCTGACACGCACGTCAGTGAAATATGTATGTCCGGTTACAGAAATTTATGTGCTGTTCTAAGTGCTTTGTTAATGCCAATATGAATTTCCTTAACAATTTCTTAACATTGCACTTATAAAGAATCAGTAGTTTTGCCTCGAAATCATGTTCTTACCTGCTGATGGATATGCCGGACTATTTAATTCTGCAATCATCATTAAAGTGAGTTTTATAAAGTAAACTTATACATTTCTTATGTTTGGTCTTGAAACCGACATTTTCCTCCTCCTCGCTTTTAGTCTCTTAGCGGCATGTGCATTTGAATTTGTTAACGGTTTTCACGATACGGCCAATGCCGTCGCTACCGTCATTTATACTAATTCTTTGAAACCAAATATTGCAGTAATGTGGTCTGGTTTCTGCAACTTTTTAGGTGTTTTCTTTGGTGGTATAGCTGTTGCCATGGGGATTGTAAACCTGCTCCCTGTTGAACTACTCATTGATCAGAACGTATATCACAGCGTGGCTATGGTATTTTCGCTTCTTTTCAGTGCCATCATCTGGAATTTGGGTACGTGGTGGTTTGGTCTGCCAAGTTCTAGCTCACATACATTGATTGGTTCTATTCTGGGAGTAGGTCTGGCCTTTACTTTTATGCCGGAAAATACACATGGTGCCGGTGTGAACTGGTCCAAAGCTCAGGAACTTTTCACCTCTTTATTGACTTCACCGATTTTTGGTTTCGCGCTTGCCATTATCATTATGTTTGTGATTCGCCGTGCTTTATCAAAACCTTTGCGTGATGTCGTTTTTAGTGAACCAAAGAAAAATACACCTCCGCCTTTGTGGATCCGTGCCATATTGATTACAACCTGTACTTTGGTTAGTTTCTTTCATGGTTCCAATGACGGGCAAAAAGGAGTAGGGCTGGTCATGCTGATACTAATTGGAATCGTTCCTGCGCATTTTGCCCTCAATAACAGTGTAAATCCACTTGAAATGCAGACCGATCTGGCTAAGATCAGTCAAACGATCAACAGAATAGATACGATGGGGTTGTCTGCCACAGACCGTTATAACTGGCATACGATCAACAAAGAAATTGCATCTCTGAGTGCACAAGTAAGTAAACCATTGGTGGATGGTAAACTGCCTGCTGAAGTACGTATGAATGCACGCAAGTCATTACTTTTGATCAGCAGAGATACAAAATCCATCCTGGATCATGGTGATGCCAATCTTAATGCTGCGGATACTGCCTTTTTAAAGAGCCAGGCAAACAGTGAAAAAGGCGTAAGAAGATTTATTGATTATGCTCCGGACTGGGTTATTCTGATGATCTCACTTTCACTGGGTTTGGGAACGATGGTAGGGTGGAAACGAATTGTAGTAACCATTGGTGAAAAAATTGGCAAGCAGCACTTGACCTATGCACAGGGAGCCTCTGCGGAACTGGTTGCGGCAAGTACAATCGGGGTTTCGTCTTACCTGGGGCTTCCGGTAAGTACCACGCATGTACTTTCTTCGGGTATTGCCGGTTCGATGGTGGCAAGTAAAGGGGTTAAAAATTTACAGGCTGGTACGATTCGTAACATTGTCATTGCCTGGATTCTGACATTGCCTGTAACCATGATTTTATCAGGAAGTTTATACGCATTCTTCCGTTGGATACTTTAAAAGGTCTGGCTATTAACGGCCAGCGATTAGTCTGGTTATTGTTTCTATTAAGCTAGCTGAAAATATATATCGAAGCCGTCTCGTATTAATTACGGGACGGCTTTTTTCATTTACAGATAGATTGGGATCAGTTACCAAGCATATTTCTTTATGTCTTAATTAAACCAGACCTTTAAAAAAGATGTTTAACTTTTGAATATGGAAAAGGCCTTTTCAGGTATTGCCATTGATAAATCTGCTGAAATAGATTCTTTGGTTTTGAAAAGTATATTCTCGTAATTCGGACTGGATTTTTTATAATCAACAAAAAGCCAATTATTCACCATAATGACAACTATTGAAGAACAAGTAGCGCGTTACGGTTATGTAACCGAAACGATTGCAGAAGATATTGATCTGATTGCCGAAATCACCCGTTTGAAGAAGGAAAAGAATGCAGTCATTTTAGCGCATTATTATGTAGATGCAGAGATTCAGGATCTGGCAGATTACATTGGAGATAGTCTGGGATTGTCACAACAGGCTGCTGCTACTGAAGCCGATATGATCATTTTTTGCGGTGTGCATTTTATGGGCGAAACGGCAAAAGTTTTAAGTCCGAATAAAAAGGTAGTTATCCCGGATTTAAATGCAGGCTGTTCTCTGGCAGATTCTGCGCCGGCGGATAAATTCGCTGCCTTCAAAGCGCAATACCCTGATCATATCGTGATCAGTTATATCAACTGTTCGGCTGAAATTAAGGCGCTTACCGATATCGTATGTACTTCTTCCAATGCTTTACAGATTGTAAATAGCTTACCAAAAGACCAGAAAATTATTTTTGCTCCGGATGCGAATCTGGGAAGATATGTTGCGCAGAAAACCGGTCGTGATATGGTTTTATGGGATGGTGCCTGCATCGTGCACATTGATATTTCGCGTGAAAAACTTGCTGAACTTCGTAAAGAAAATCCGGATGCGCTATTAATCGCACATCCGGAGTGCAAAGAAGATATTCTTTTACAGTCGGATTACGTAAGCTCTACAACCGGACTTTTAAAATTTGTTCAAGAATCGACTCACGACAAATTTATTGTAGCGACCGAAGCGGGTATTCTGCATAAAATGAAACAGGCAGTTCCTCACAAAAAACTGATTCCTGCACCCGGATCTGATAATAATACCTGCGCCTGTTCCGAGTGTCCTTACATGAAGATGAATACATTGGAAAAGGTGTATAATGCACTTTACTACGAGCAGCCGGAAATATTTGTTCCAGAAGATATTCGTCTGAAAGCATTTGAATCCGTTAATAGAATGCTGGAACTGAGTAAAGGAATTTGATTTCCTGCTTCTGATTATAAACTAATGAGATTTTCTGATGCAGCATCGCCATTATCAGAAATCTTATATATTGTAATTTCATTATCGATATCCGTATATAAATAGCCTATGCCCCAGTTCGATTTCCTGATCATCGGTTCCGGTATTGCCGGACTTAGTTATGCCGCAAAACTGGCACGACACTTTGAAAATACGCAGGAGCAGATTTCCATTGCTGTCATTACCAAAGTTCAGGCCGATGAAACAAACACAAAGTATGCTCAGGGCGGAATAGCCGCGGTATGGGATAAAGCGGATTCTTTTGAAAAGCATATTCATGATACCATGGATGCGGGTGACGGGATCAATAAGCCCGACATTGTAGAGATTGTAGTGAAGGAAGCGCCGGAACGTATTCAGGAATTGATTGATTACGGAACCCGTTTTGATAAAGAACCGGAGGGGAATTATGATCTGGCCAAAGAAGGCGGGCATTCGGATAATCGGATTTTACATTTTAAGGATATTACCGGAGCAGAAATAGAACGTGCGCTTTTAGAAGAAGTAAAACGTCATAAAACAATACAAATATTCACTCATTATTATGCCGTTGAGTTAATTACCCAGCATCATTTGGGTGAGACAGTATATCGTTACCAGGAAGATATCAAGTGTTTTGGTGCTTATGTTTTAAACCGCCAATCAGGGCGTGTTGAAAAATTTCTAGCCAAAACAACGATGTTGGCTACCGGCGGGATCGGCAATATTTATCAAAGTACAACAAATCCAACCATTGCAACCGGGGATGGTATCGCTATGGCATACCGTGCCAAAGGGATTTGTGACAATATGGAATTTATCCAGTTTCATCCCACTAGTTTTTATCTTCCAGGGAAAAAACCTTCCTTCCTTATTTCAGAAGCTGTACGTGGCTTTGGCGGTATTTTAAAGCGTGCGGATGGAAGTACTTTTATGGAATTGTATGATGACCGGCTTTCACTTGCACCCCGTGATATCGTTGCACGTGCCATTGACTCCGAAATGAAGAAGAATGGAGTGGACCATGTTTATCTGGACGTACGCCATTGTGATTACGAAAAATTCCTTGAACATTTTCCTAATATTACGCAGTACTGCCTGGATGCCGGAGTTGATCTGAGGACGGAAATGATACCGGTTGTACCGGCGCAACACTACATGTGTGGTGGTATCCGGGTTAATGAATGGGGGAAAACAAATATTAACTTTTTATACGCAGTAGGCGAGTGCGCCTGTACGGGTTTGCACGGTGCAAATCGCCTGGCTTCAAATTCTTTATTGGAAGCAGTTGTTTTTGGTCATCGTGCGTATGAAAGTACATTGGATAGTTTTGATCAGGCTGTGGTACCGGGCAACATTCCGGAGTGGGATGATTCCGGAACAACGCATCCGGAAGAAAACGTTTTGGTAACAGAAATGACCCGAGAGCTGAACAGTATTATGTCCAATTATGTAGGTATTGTCCGTACGGACCGACGTATGAAACGCGCCTATGACCGTCTGCAGTTGCTGCATCAGGAGCATGAAGAATTGTACCGGCAATCCAAAGTTTCCGTAGCAATTTGTGAGTTGAGGAATATGATATCGGTTTCTTATCTGATCATCAAAATGGCTATGGCCAGAAGAGAGAATATTGGACTGCATTTTAATGCGGATCATGTGAAGTTGTGATCTAACTCAAGACTTCAGCCTTAGGTCATGAAACTGACTTTTGGAGTATATGCGGCTTTAGCCATGAGCAGAGGTATTCCGCTATATGTAAACGATCATTACTTTTTACAATATATTTAAGATTATCGAAGAAGCGTTGAATAAGCCTTAGGCTGTTTGTGATTATTAGATTAGGGCGTAAACCTTATTCAGATAAGGAAATAAAAACAGATTAGAAAAATGGCTTAATAAAATTTCGAAGCACCCATTTTGAATAAAGATCTGACAGTAAGTTGCTTGATATCATAAAAACATCCATTGCCTAATTTTATAGAAATTTTACACTATTTGTATTGTCAATCATCTAGATGTAACTGGTTTTAGGATTTACACACATTATTTATGAAATCAATATTATCTTTCATTTACAGTCTGTTATGTTTTTCAGCTTTTGCACAGCAGGATATCCGCGTTTTTTTTGAAAAGAAAAATAATTGTTACATCCTTTATGCAGACAATTCTGCCTTTTGTCCTGTTACCATAGCACTGGATATGAAGCTCGATAATCTAAGTTTTTCAGCAGGTGAAAAGAAGTCTATTGTGATACCTCAAAAAACCGAGAAATTTAAGCTAGGAGAATTAAATGTTTTGTATCCGTCAATGTCCAATAAATTCTCGTATAATTATCGCTTCAGTTTGGGAGATATTAATAAAGTAAAATATGACGAGGAGTATGAATATGATCTGCCTTTTCAAAAAAATAAAGAATATTATCTTTTTCAAGGGTACCAAGGGAATTTCTCTCACCAAAATGAAAATGCATTGGATTTCATCATGGAAGAAGGAACAGAGATTACGGCAGCCAGGGATGGAGTGGTGGTTAAAGTTGTTCAAAGTAATAGCGAATCCTGCCTTAAAGAAGAATGTAAAAAATTCACTAATTATATACTCATTTACCATTCAGATGGTACTATCGCTAACTATTCTCACTTAAAGCAAAATGAATCAAAAGTATTAGCAGGTGACATTGTAAAGAAAGGGGATGTTATAGGATTGAGCGGAAACACGGGTTTCAGCAGTGGGCCACATCTTCATTTCTCCTGTTTACTTCTAATTGATATTGAAAAAGTTCAGACTGTCAGGACAAAATTCCGGATTGATGATGGTAGAAAATCTGAATATTTGCAGGAAAAACGTCGTTATATAAAGAGATATTAGCAAATTTATTTTGCTAATATCCAGATATTTTATTTAGCCGCAACCGACTCTTTTTTATCCTTCCTCGTAATCACCCGATTCAACACATTAGCCCCGATTTTTTCTCCCAATCTTGTTCCTTCTTCAACGCCATCCCGGTAATGGATTCCGCCATATACACGGCTGATAGACGCATCCCAGTAAGCATCTTTAAAGGATTTGAATGACTTGATACCGTGTCCGTATTTCTTTTCTGTTGTATCGGTAAAAGCTACATTATCACCAATCAGTTTGGCAAGAACTGTTCCGCAGGCGGCAGATATGGTACTGTGCCCGCTTACATATTCCGGAAAAGCTGGTGTTTCAAGAAAGGGCCTCCAGTTCGGGTCCCAATTATTGTTAATAACGGTTTCAGGACGTATGCGGACGCTGCGGTATTTTTCATCCCAGCAGGATACGAAAGCGTCAAAAAGTGATAACGCACCTAATGTATACGCTTCATTGATCTGCATCAGGTCCAACTTTTTTTCGGTAGTTACATTCCGGATAATAGCCAGCCAATGCCCGGCGGGGGTCATCTTTTTATTAGCAAACATGGCATGTCCAACTACATTGGTAACAAAAGCATTATCATCCCAGAAATAAGCACTTGCTTTTTGCTCTTCACTAAGGTTTTTTCCCATGTTGTACACTTCCATTGTCAATTTCATGAACGGACTGTCTTTGTTCAGGTCATATTTGGCGGGTGCCGGGCAACGGAACTGTGTCACAGAATCCAGCGAAAAAGTCCTAACGGTATTCCACATAGGTTCACATGCATCAGCGTAAGCAGGCGGGGTAGGAACCCACGTACCGGGTTCGTTGGTTACGGTATATCTGAAGCCACGGATTTCCTTGTAATGATCTTTTGAAGCATAAGCCAGCACATGTTTTGCGACGGTATCGCCATAGGCCATGGAACGTTCGTAAACATCTTCCGGAATACCCATTTCTTCGTATTTTTTGAACAAATTCTTTTCATAATCATCCCATAGATCGCCTGAAAACGTAAGTGTTCGCCCGATAACCATGAATGCTTTTATGCTTGCCAGTGGAAAGCAATAAGCAACACCTGCTTGCGGTTTTGGAGAAGCTGTAAACTTATTGATCTGTCCGGCAAGTGACTGGTAGTCCGCGTGGCCAGGTACAAGCGCTTCATAAGCAGCCAGAAATGAGTAGCTGTAAATACGACTGGCAACAGGTGGTTTGAAAATATCGTGGATAATAACGTCTGTCAGCTGCGTAGTCGTTTGCTGAAAAAGTTGCGGGTCAGCTGCTTTGGCATTGTACTCTTCCGCAGTAGAAGATTTCTTGCATGAAAACGTAAAAATTGTAATTAGAACCAGTATGCCAGTGCTTATAAATTTCATTATGTACTTCAAATAAAAACGAATAGACGAGACTTAAAAAAACAGGAAGGATTCACGAAGATAATCAAGAAAAGTTTATTGACTGCTAAATACTTTAATGAGAAATCAATATAAAAAATATAAATTATCTAGTTACGATCTGTGTGTTTTTAAGGACGTTAATAGGGTTAAAATAAAAAACAAGGATAAAAATTTAAGATAGGGATTTCAAAATATGTGTTCAGATTTTTAACAAATTTTATAAATTGAAGCCATATTTATTGTTATTTTCGTAGAATACATATTTATAAATAAAGACTATTTTTTTTTGTGATAAATTTAATATCTTTTTGTACATGCAAATGAGTAGAAAGGATTTTAAGGTACTTATTTAATATATTAATGTAGGATAAGAACTTTACAATTGAATGCCTCTTATTTCAAGTTTTATAAACGTTATTGCATTGTTTTTTTTATCACATTTAACCCTTAGTAAATGCTAAAACATTACATTCTTTTTTGCTGCTAAATTGTGTGTTTTCGACACCAGGTCCTCATGATAATTCTTCTATTTATCATGTCCGTTTTTTTATAAAGTCTTAAGATTTTACCAATTATCTATTTTTATCAATTAATCTATGGGAATTAATACGCAAAGTAAATATCGTTCTCAGGGACGGTATATTCTTTCTCTTTTTCTCGCTTTTGGCGTGGCACTTGGAGCTTTTGCTCAGTCCACTGTTAAAGGTAGAGTTAAAGACGATGGGGGGCAGGGCTTACCAGGTGTGAGTGTTGTGGTGAAGGGAACAACAGCCGGAACTGTAACGGATGTTGAAGGTAATTATACAGTAAGTGTACCGGATGCCAATGGAACGCTTGTTTTTTCTTTCATTGGTTATTTAACGCAGGAAATCCCTCTGGGTAATAAAACTACACTGGATGTTACGCTTGGTACTGACGTGAAGTCATTGAATGAAGTTATTGTTGTTGGATATGGTACTGCAAAAAAGGCAACAGTTACAGGTTCAGTTGTAGCTGTTAAGGGTGCTGAACTGGAAAAGTCGCCAACGGCTAACCTTTCCAACTCCCTGGGCGGTCGTCTGCCGGGTGTTTCTGCAGTTCAGCAAAGCGGTGAGCCAGGCTATGACGGATCGGCTATTCGTATCCGTGGTACAAACTCACTTGGTAACAGTGATGCCTTGATCGTAGTAGATGGTGTTCCTAACCGTAGTGGTGGTTTGGACCGTATCAACCCGGCCGATATTGAAAGTGTATCTGTTTTGAAAGATGCGGCAGCAGCGATTTACGGATCTCGTGCAGGTAACGGGGTTATCCTGATCACCACCAAACGTGGTAAATCAGGTAAACCTCAATTGTCTTATGATTATAATTTTGGTTTGGCACGTCCTACACGTACGCCAAAAATGGCGAATGCGGCTGAATATGCAACCATCCGTAACGAACTGAAAATCTATGATGATCTTCCTGTTGGTCAGTGGAATGGCGCATTTCAGGGTTTTAACAACAACGGAACTTACAAAAGAACGGACAATGGTGAAGTAGTTAATGCTATCTTCACTCCGGACGATATCACAAAGTTCGGAAATGGTTCAGATCCTTTGTTGCATCCTAATACGGATTGGTACAAAGAAGTGCTTAAATCATGGTCACCACAGCAGCGTCATAACCTGCAATTGATTGGTGGCAGCGAAAATGTTAAATATCTGACTTCATTGGGTTACATTAATCAGGACGGTATTTACAAAAATTCTGCAACAGGTTACAAACAGTACAATATGCGTATTAACCTGGATGCACAAATTAATAAATACGTTACGGCAAAACTGGGCATTGCAGCAAGAGAAGAATTCAGGTTTTTCCCTAACGGTGGTAGTGCAGGCGATGTTTTCCGTATGCTTATGCGTGGAAAACCTACCGAAATTGCACTATGGCCAAACGGATTGCCAGGCCCAGATATTGAAAACGGACAAAACCCTGCTATCATTACGACAAACCAAACTGGTTATCAGCATGATAAAAGAGATTACGTTCAGACCAACGGTGCTGTTGAAATCTTAATTCCAGGTGTGACAGGTTTAAAAGTGATTGGTTCTGCTGCTATAGATAAAATGATGCGTCGTCAAAAATCTTTTGCTCAGCCCTGGACACTTTACTACTGGGATAAAAAATCATATGAAGCAGATGGCACTACGCCTGTATTAACTGGTTCTGTACGGTCCACGTTTAACGACCCAAGATTAACCGAAACATCATCTCAGGAATTATCAGTTCTTTTAACAGGACAAGTGAGCTACGATAAATCTTTTGGGGCACATGCTTTCAATGTCATGGCAGGTGTGCAGCGCGAGAAGGTAGATGCAGATGGTTTTTTTGCTTATCGCCGTTACTTCATTTCTCCGGTTGCTGATCAGTTGTATGCAGGTGGAGATCTTGAACAAAACATTGGAAACTCAGGAACTGAAACAGTAAATGGTGTTACATACAATAACACTGATCTTTATCAGCGTGCCCGTTTGAGTTACTTTGGCCGTGCAGGATACAACTACAAAGAAAAATATCTTGCTGAATTTTTATGGCGTGTGGACGGATCGTACATTTTCCCTAAAGATGGCCGTTTCGGATTCTTCCCTGGGGTTTCTGTGGGATGGCGTATGTCTGAAGAAGATTTCTGGAAAAACAATATCAAGTTTGTAAACAACGTTAAATTGCGTGGATCATGGGGACAGATGGGAGCGGAAGCCTACCTGCCTAATAGTTCAAGATTGGCTGAATATCAGTATATACCTACCATGTCATTCAGTTCTTATATTCTGAATAATCAGGTTGCAAAATCTCTGTACGAAGCACGCGTAGCAAACAAGAACTTTACTTGGGAAGTAGCAAATAACAGCAACATAGGTCTTGAAGGAACCTTGTTGAATGATAAGATCAGTTTTGAATTCGATTATTTCTACAATGTGCGTTCAAAAATCCTAATCCAGCAGACAGGTTCTACGCCGGGAAGCGCAGGGATGGACGGAAAACTTCCACCGGTGAACTTGGGTAAAATGAAAAATAGTGGTTACGAATTTAAAGTAAGCTATGACGGAAATCATGACGACTTTACTTATTCAGTAAGTGTGAACGGTGGTTATGCTAAGAACAAGATTACTTTCTGGGATGAAACGCCGGGTGTAAGAGATTATCAGAGAACAACCGGAAAACAATATCAGGCATTCCTTGCTTATGAATATGATGGCGTGTTTAAGGATCAGGCTGAAATTGATGCAAATACAATCAAATACTCTGATTTGACATCAAACCTTCGCCCAGGTGACATGAAGTTCAAGGATGTGGATGGTGATGGTGCAATTACCTCTTTTGACCGGGTTCGCCAGGACAAAACAAACCGTCCGACTTTCACAGGAGGTGCAACAATAAACATGGGTTACAAAAACTTTGATCTTTCTGTGCTGTTTCAGGGAGCAACCGGTGGTTTGCAGTATGTTGGTTTGACTGAATCAGGTGATATTGGTAACTACCTGAAGTATTCTTATGACCGTCGCTGGACCATTGATAATCCAAGTTCCGTAGATCCACGTCTTGCAAACCGTAACAATACCTATTATACCAATACAGATTTTGCAAATGGAGGAGCTGCTGCCAATACGTATTTCCTTAAAAGCAACAATTACCTACGCCTTAAAAACATAGAATTGGGATATAACTTGCCATCTGAAATCGGTAAGAGAGTGGGTGTTGGATCATTCCGAATTTATGTAAATGCCTTGAACCTGTTAACTTGGGATAAAGTCAAAGTATGGGATCCGGAGTCTACTAACCAAAGCGGACAGTACTATCCTCAGTCGAAAATTATTAACATGGGTGTTCGCGTATCATTTTAAAGATTAAACAACCGTATGAAATTTAAATTTAAAAATACAATACTTCTTGCATTACTAGCCGCTGGCGGTCTGGTATCCTGCGACACAGATTTTCTGGATCAGACTCCTTTGGCTGAAATTCAGGCAGATCTGGTTTGGAAAGATCCTGCATTATCAACAGCTTTTGTTAATGAAATTTACAATGGTTTTCAGCAGGGCGGATTTGCAGAACAAATGCTTGCGTCCCTGACTGATGAAGCAACATTTACCCATACAGGTAGAAACATCAACACGATTAATGAAGGTAGTTTGAGCCCTTCTGCAACCGGTTGGGTGGATGATACGTATGCCTGGGGACCTATGTATACCAGAATCAGAGCGTGTAACCTTGCTTTGGCAAACCTTGCATCTCCGACAGCCTTCGGAGATCAGACTCTGAAAGATCGTCTTAAAGGTGAAGTGTATTTTATGCGTGCTTATTTCTACCAGCAATTGGTACGTTACTATGGTGCTGCTCCTATCATTACAAAAGTTTACGGATTGGGAGAGGACTATAAAGTACCCCGCAACACGTATGAAGAATGTGTCAACTTTATTGTAATGAACTGCGATAGCTCTGCACTTTTACTTAAGGGTAAAACAATGGAATCCGGACGTGCTACCGCGTTAGCAGCTCAAGCTCTGAAATCACGTGTATTGCTTTATGCTGCAAGTGATTTGCATGATATTCCTACTGCAAAAGCTAAATCAAGTGTGATAGCAGCCTACCAGCACCCGGAATATTTGGGTTATGTAAGCGGCGATCGCAAAGCGCGCTGGACAGCTGCTCTTACAGCTGCAAAAACAGTGATTGATGCAGGTGGCGGATATAAATTAAACCTAACTGCACCAGTTACTCCTGAACAGGGAAGAATTAACTACATTTCTCTATCGATGGGTGGAGGAAGCGGTGACAAAACACTAGATGCTTCAGCATCAAGCGATTTGATCCTTGGGCGTTACTTCGTTCCGGGCAAACAGGAAGGGGCTCGTCAGACAGGACTTAATAACGGACCTAATGGCTACCACAACTGGGCAGGTAATACGCCGATCGGTTTGCTTGTTGACGATTATCAGATGATGGATGGTACAGACTTCAAATGGACCAATCCGGTTCATGCGGCTGCACCTTACAAAAATCGTGATCCTCGTTTCTATGGAAGTATCATGTACGATGGTTCTGATTGGAAGCCTCGTAACAAGATTTCAGGAAATGTTGACCCGGCAAACCAGATTCAGACAGGTACTTACGACCTTTTGGATGACAAAGGTGCACTGTTCAACAGAAAAGGACTTGATACACGCAGTAGCTCCATTGAAGACTGGAATGGTAGCCGTACCGGTTATTATATGCGTAAATTCATTGATCCAAATCCTGATTTGGTAGATAACACTGATCGCCAGAATATTCCTTGGCCGTTCTTCCGTCATACTGAAGTTGTTTTCAATTATGTTGAGGCATTGATCGAATTGGGTCAGGACGCTCTCGCTTTGGAATGGTTAAATAAAATTCGTTTCCGTGCAGGTATGCCAGCACTTACAGCAACTGGTGCTGCGCTTAAAGAAGCATATCGTCATGAAAAACGGATTGAAATGGCATATGAAGAGCAGCGTTACCATGATACAAGACGTTGGATGATTGCAAAGGAAACTTTGGGAAGGCCTTTAACATTTATTACTGTTTCAGGTAAATTTAAAGCAGGCCAGACAAAGACAGAGCCTTACAAACACGACGAAACAGTATATAACTATACCTATACGCCTGTTGAAAACAAAGAACATGAAAACCGTCAATGGTTAGACAAAATGTATTTCCGTCCTTTCAGCCAGGATGAAAGTAACAGAAATGCGTCTCTTACTCAAAATCCGGGATACTAAGAACAATCAGTATTTTAATTATGAAGTAAGATTCGTTTCTTATACAACTTTCACTTGAAACTATGCCTGTATCACACAGGCATAGTTTCTTTTTTCTATAACATCATATATTTTCTGTTTCAATCATGAAACTAAACTTTGGCTTTTCACTGGGTGCCTTCCTGCTTGTTAGTATTATTCTATTTACCGGATGCAGTAAATCAGAAAAGACGGCTGAAGAGCAAACGGCTGAAACCGGAATACCGCTTTTTACATTACTTCCTGCTGAGAAAACAAAAATTGATTTTGCCAATACCTTGACCGAAGGTTTGAATACCAACGTACTGATGTATGAATATTTTTACAATGGAGGCGGCGTTGCAGTGGGCGATCTGAACGGCGATGGATTAGACGATATTTATTTTACGGGAAACATGGTTTCCAACAAGCTGTACCTGAATAAAGGAAACATGCTGTTTGAAGATATTACCTTAGCTGCAAATGTGGCCGGAAGGGAAAGTCCCTGGAAAACGGGCGTAACCATGGCGGATGTCAACGGTGATGGTCTGCTGGATATCTACGTTTGCTATTCAGGAACGGTTTCTCCTGATAAACTGAAAAATCAACTATTTATCAATAAAGGGCCAAACGCTTCCGGCATTCCTCAGTTTGAAGAGAAAGCAGAGCAATACGGACTGGCACATTCCTCCACAAGCACACAAGCAGCTTTTTTCGATTATGACAGAGACGGCGATCTTGATATGTTTTTGTTAAATCATAATCCAAAAGCTTTACCAATTTTAGATGAATCATCGACGGCTGAATTTCTTAAAAAGGAAGATTCTTCGGCAGGAGCGAGGCTTTTCCGCAATAATATGGCTGGCAATAGCGAGCCGGTTTTTGAAGATGTTACGATCAAGGCAGGGATTCATAGTTCAGCACTGAGTTATGGATTAGGAATTGGAGTATCCGATATTAATCTTGACGGATGGCCAGACCTTTATGTTTCCAACGACTATTCTGTTCCTGATTTTTTATATATCAATAATAAAAACGGATCATTTACCAACGTTATAAAAGAAGGTATCGGCCACACTTCCCATTCATCCATGGGAAATGAAATTGCAGATTTTAATAATGATGGTTTTCCTGATATTTTCACATTGGATATGTTGCCGGAAGATAACCGCAGACAAAAGCTTCTGGTTGGACTGGACAACTATGAATTGTTTGATTTCAACGTTAAAATGGGTTTTCATCATCAGTATATGCGCAATATGCTGCAATTGAATGAAGGTGTGACAGGTGAATCCATCAGAAAATCAGTTACGCCAATGTTCTCTGAAATCGGACAATTGTCCGGCGTTTCGAATACAGACTGGAGCTGGGCACCTTTATTTGCCGATTATGATAATGACGGATGGAAGGATTTGTTTATAACAAACGGGTATTTGAGAGATTATACCAATATGGATTTCCTGAAATATATGGGCGATCATTTAAAGAGGAAAGAGGGGCAGGTAAGAAGGGAAGATGTATTGGAATTGGTAAATCAAATTCCTTCTTCGAACATTCAAAACTATCTTTTCAAAAATAATAAGGATTTAACATTTAAAAATGTAGCAACCAGCTGGGGTTTGGGACAAGTTTCCAACAGCGGAGGAGCTGCCTATGCGGATCTGGATAATGACGGAGATCTTGATCTGATTGTCAACAATATTAATCTGCCTGCTTTTATCTATCAGAATGAAGGCAGCAAACAGTTAAAAAATCATTACCTGAAACTGAAATTACAGGGCGAAGGAAGAAACACATTAGGCACCGGTGCGAAAATTACAATCTACCAAAAAGGCCAGCAGCAATATTTAGAACAAATGCCCACACGTGGTTACCAGTCGAGCGTATCGCCGGTGCTTCATTTTGGTTTAGGAGAAAATGCTGCTATTGATTCCCTTAAAATTTATTGGTTAAGCGGGAAATCTGAAAAACTGGTTAATCCTAAAAGTGATCAGCTGTTAACTTTGTCTGAAAAAAGTGCGAAAGGAAAGATGATCATTCCACTCTCGCCGGCTCCGCTTTTCAACGTTGTTGCCTCGCCGATTGCCTACAAAAATCCAGTCAATAAAATTAACGATTTCAAACGTCAGCCCCTGATGGTAAATTCTGCTTCCTTCTCAAATCCAAATATGACCAAAGGAGATGTAAATGGCGATCAATTGGAAGATGTATACATTGGAGGTGGCTATGGTGAAGCAGGAAGATTATTTATACGGCAAAAAAACGGGTCTTTCGTTACCAAACCTATTGCCGCCTTTGATGCTGATAAGAAAAGTGAAGACACAGACGCTGCTTTTTTTGATGCCAATGGTGATGGCTTTGTGGATTTATATGTTGCCAGTGGCGGTTATGCCAACTTTATGCCGGAAGATATTTTACTTCAGGACCGCTTATATATCAATGACGGTAAAGGAAATTTTACAAAAAAAACAGACGCTTTACCCAAAATGCTTTTCAGTAAAAGCTGTGTCCGGATTGCTGATGTGAACGGAGATGGAAAACCGGATCTGTTTGTAGGCGGCAGAGTAATTCCCGGCAGGTATCCGGAAGCACCAAGAAGTTATGTTTTGATTAACAATGGAAAAGGACAGTTCACAGATCAAACTGCTGCTGTTGCTCCTGAACTGGAAAGAATTGGCTTGGTTACAGATGCCGTATGGACAGATATGAATGGAGACAAAAAACCGGATCTGGTTGTAGCTGGTGAGTGGATGCCCATCACCGTGATGATTAATGCTGACGGAAAACTTACGAATAAGACCACAGACTATTTTGAAAAAGCATACAGCGGCTGGTGGAACAAAATCCTGGCCGAGGATCTGAACGGGGATGGAAAGATTGATATCGTAGCAGGCAACATGGGGCTGAATACCCAATGCAAAGCCAGTGATTCCGAACCGATCGAAATGGTTTATAAAGATTTTGACGATAATGGTTCGGTTGATCCGATTATGTCGTTTTACATTCAGGGGAAAAGTTATCCCTATGTGACACGAGATGAAATGCTGGATCAAATGAGTATTATGCGGACACGTTTTCAGGATTACAAAAGCTATGCTGAGGCGACAGTAACCGACATTTTTACTCCGGAAGAATTAAAGGATGCGTCTCATCTGCGCTCTAATTTTTTGAAAACTGCTTATTTTGAAAGCAATGCTTCCGGTAAGCTGAAAGAGAAACCGCTGCCGCTTGCCGTGCAGTCTTCACCTGTTTACACAATCACATCCCTGGATTTTGATCAGGATGGCAAGAAAGATCTGTTATTTTGCGGAAACAGCAGCAGGGCACGTCTGCGTTTTGGAAAATATGATGCCAATTATGGCATTTTGCTTAAAGGTGATGGAAAAGGAAATTTTAACTACATTCCTCAAAATAAATCAGGCTTTGCTCTGAAAGGTGATGTCCGCAGTGTCCTTTCGCTGGGTAACACGCTCTTGTTTGGTATTAACCAGCAGGAAGTTAAAGCGTATAAATTAGCTGAAAAATGAAAATTCAATTATACCTTTTGCTTTTAATTTCTTTATTGGGTTGTACTGAAAAAGAAGAAAAAATACCTGAACTGGATCCATCAATCATTGGTCAGGTTACCAGTCAGATGACCGATGTGATGGTGCATGACGTAACAAATCCACCGCTGGGAGCACGGTTTTATGCATATGCCTGTCTGGCAGGTTATGAGGTAGTAACACAAAATGATTCAGCATACAAATCCATGTATGGTATTTTAAATGACTTTCCGGAAATTAAAAAACCGGATAGTCTGACAGCTTACTCCTGGCAGCTTAGCGCAGTGATGGCTATGCTGGAAACGGCAAAAAAAATGCAGCCTTCCGGAGCTTTATTATTACAGAAGTATGAGGATCACCTGTTGGATTCCTGCAAAACCATTGGCTTCAGCGAAGAAGTAGTTTTAGAATCGAAGCAATACGGATTGAAAGTCAGCAAGCAGATTTTGAAATATGCAAAGGCAGATAAATACAACCGGATCAGCAATTATCCGCGTTATGCGCCTGATGAAATAAAAGGCAGCTGGTATCCGACGCCTCCGGGATATTTTCCCCCGGTTGAGCCCTATTTCAAGACGATTCGTGCCTTTACACTGGATTCTTCTTCACAGTTCAGACCCGCTCCACCAGCACCCTTTTCGGAAGATAAAAATTCGGTATTTTTTAAAATGATGCTGGAAAATTATAAGGTTAAGGTAGAAGGTGATGCAAAAATAACAGCAGCTTTTTGGGACTGTAATCCTTTTGCACTGGAGAATAAAGGACATTTACTGGTAGGAATGAAAAAGATTTCTCCGGGAGCGCACTGGATTGGCATAACGGATATTGCCTGTAAAAAGGCAAAGGCTGATTTTTCGAAGACCATGCTGGTTACTACTTCTGTTGCCATTGGTTTGATGGATGGGTTTATGGCTTGCTGGGATGAAAAATACAGAAGTAACCGGATTCGCCCGGAGACGGTAATCCGTAAATATCTTGACCCAAACTGGAAACCCTTTTTGCAAACACCTCCCTTTCCTGAATATTTAAGCGGACATTCGGTCGTTTCTTCCTCCGCAGCTGTGATTCTGACACATTATTTTGGAGATAATTTTGCTTATACCGATACTGTGGAAGAGCGTTTTGGATTAAAAGCAAGGGCATTTAAATCTTTTAATGATGCTGCGAAAGAGTCAGGGATGTCACGGTTTTACGGAGGTATTCACTTTATGGATGCTGTTGAAAACGGATGGATTCAGGGAGAAAAAGTAGGTAACTTAGTTGTTGAAAAACTATTGGCGGTTAAAAAGACGTTGGCTGTCGGCAACCGGCAGTCAGTTCCCGGCAAGGCAATGGCAGGTCGGTAATTTGTAAATGGAGATGATAGGAAATGATGTTTTAATCCATCAAACTCAATAATTGTATATTGGAAGCCGATTGCTGAGCGCTGATTACTTAAAATGTAATTTTCTTTTCATCCAGTAACGTACGGGTATACTGATAGCCGATAGTAAATAATTTCTGAGCTTTCCTGAAATCAAAAGTATTGAAAGTGCTGAGTTCAGGCGCTTCAATGAGCAGATCGCATCGGTCAAGGCTTGCCTTGGCTTTATGCCGCATAGCCATTCGTATACTTCGGACAGTAATCTGATGCATATGTGAAAATGGCTTATCAAAAAGAAGTGGATTACAATGAATGCCAACAATATAATCAGCTTCTTTTTCCACGGGTGCAACAGGTAAATTGTTAAAAATAGCACCATCAATCAGCGTACGGCCATCTAGGTTGAACGGTTTGAATACGCCAGGCAGACAGCATGAGGCCAGGATGACTTTTCCAAGATTTCCACTTCGAAAAGTTACTTCCTGACCGGCGTGAAGATCAGTCGCAGTAACTACCAAGGGAATTTTTAAAGCTTCAAATGTATTTTCAGGAATATATTTTTTGATTATTTCTTCAACTCTGTCAATCTTCAGCAAGCCTCCTAAACTAAATCCAAATCTCAGATACGCACTGAATCTTGTTTTAAGAATAATATCAAAAATTTCATCTGCCGAATATCCATAAGCAATCAAGGCACCTACAAAGGAACCAGCACTAGTTCCGCTGATAATGTCAGGTTTTAAACCACGTTCTTCAAGCGCTTTGATAGCACCAATATGTGATATTCCGCGGGCTCCTCCTCCAGATAATACTAAGGCAATTTTTTTCATATGTAGGTTAAACGCAGAGTTTGGGAGTTTTTCGCAGAGTTTAGTGAGTTTTTTTATTACAAGAAATTTACCAGATTCCCTCTTTCCAGAATTTTAATCCCCTTATCCGTTTGTTCGACGATAGCAGCTTCGTAGACTGGGTCATGTTCAAATAATAAAATACAATTTTCTTCAACCGCTTTTTTTAACACATTTTCTTTTTCAATCATGGACAGCAGCGGCCTCACGTCGTAGCTCATTATCCAGGGAAGCGGAAGATGAAATGATGAAGGAATTAAATCTGCTGCATAGATAATGGTTTGGTTTTTATAACGGATAACCGGCAGCATCATTTGTTCGGTATGTCCGTCTACATGTATAAAATCTACATTTGAAAAAGGCGAAGCCCAGTTTTCAATGAATTTAAGTTGTCCTGAATCCTGTATCGGGAAAATATTTTCTTTCAGAAAAGAAGCTTTTTCTCTGGGATTAGGATTAGTTGCCCATTGCCAGTGTGATTCGTTTGACCAATACGTAGCATTAGGAAATGTAAGCTCAAGAGCTGACTTGCCGGTGTTGTATTTTACCGCTCCTCCAACATGGTCAAAATGTAAATGGGTCAGCAGCACATCGGTTATGTCTTCTGGTGCAAAACCTGCTTTTTTTATAGAACCGATTAAAGTAGCATCGCCATGCAGGTCATAAAATCCCAAGAACTTTTCATCCTGTTTATCGCCAAGTCCGGTATCAATCAGGATTAATTGGTTTCCATCCTCAATCAATAAACAGCGCATGGCCCAGCTGCAAAGATTTTTTTCATCCGCCGGATTGTGCCTGTTCCATAACGTTTTTGGAACTACACCAAACATAGCACCACCATCCAGCTTGAAAAATCCGGTATCCAGAACGTGTAAATTCATAAGGGCAAAAATATAATTATTCGTCTTAGCAGTAGCTTTCGCCTTAAAGTTAGTTATTAATACAGAAGATTTAATTATCAGGTACCTGCTGTGAAAATCTACAGGTATAATCATCCATTAATATTTATCTATGTTTTTTTGCTTTCGTTTACAAAAATGGCCGGTTTATTTCAGTGTCGGGTTTGTGCTGCTATGTCACCTTGTATATGCTCAGAAAATGCCTGTTCAATATGTAGAGACGAGAATTGGAACTGCACCGGCTGCCACAGAAAGCGCAAAAATGCACAGTGAAGCCGGAAGCGAATTAAAAGGCCAGACTATGCCCGCTGTTGGAACACCTTACGGAATGACACAATGGACGCCGCAAACCCGATCAACGGAAACAAAATGTATTGCACCTTACTATTATGCAGATACCCATTTTCAGGGATTTCGCGGAACACACTGGCTGAATGGCTCCTGTGTGCAGGATTATGGAACACTTACCATCATGCCAATCTCGGGAGAACTTATCGTAAATCCGGAAAAACGCGCTTCAAAATTCCGGCATGAAACCGAAGTGGCTACGCCTGCTTATTACAGTGTAATGCTGGACGATTATCAGATCAATGCAGAAGTGACAGCCCTGGCCCGTACTGCGATGCTTCGTTTTACATATCAGGAAGGAAAAGAAAATTTCATTGTCATAGAGCCTAACAGTGATGAAGGCGAAGGATTTGTTGAGATTTTTCCGGAAAGAGGAGAAATCGTAGGATACAATCCGGTTCACAGGATTTATCAGGGCTCGGGTCAATCGGCAGGTTTTAGCGGCTATTTTGTCTTAAAATTTGATTCACCCTTTACACAGTATGGTGTTTGGGAAGATGATATGATCGTTCCGATGGGGAGAGTAAGAATAGGAAAAGGAAATCGTGAAAAACTAGGGGCTTATGTCGGGTTCGGAACAAAGCAGAAATCGGTACTCGTACAGATCGGGACTTCTTTTACAAGTTTGGATGGTGCCAGGAATAATTTAAAAAAAGAACAGGATGGAAAAAGTTTTGACTCGGTCGTTAAATCAACACAAAATGACTGGAATGAAGCATTGGGAAAAATCAAGGTAAAAGGTAGTGAAAAAGATAAAACATTATTTTACAGCGCATTGTATCGTTCTAAGCTTTCACCCAGGTTATACTCAGATGTTGACGGGCAATATCCTTCATTCGCTGGCGGAACACCATTGCAAAAAGCAGATGGCTTTGATTATTATTGCGATTATAGCATGTGGGATACCTTTCGGGCCTCCATGCCATTAAATGCACTACTGGAACCGAAAAAATCCGGAGACATGATGCAGTCATTGGTGAAAAAAGCGGAGCAGGGTGGCTGGATGCCGATTTTCCCCTGCTGGAACAGCTACACCGCGGCCATGATCGGTGATCATGTCATGTCAGTTATGGCGGATGCTTATGTGAAAAATGTAAGGAATTTTGACATGGAATCCGGTTATAAATTTTTACGGAAAAATGCTTTTGATACGAATGCTGATCCTAAAAGTTATGAGGCAGGAAAGGGCAGGAGAGCGCTGACTTCTTACTTGAAATACAATTATGTACCGTTGGAAGATTCTGTCTGGCAGGCGTTCCATAAACGGGAACAGGTTTCCAGAACTTTGGAATATGCCTACGACGATTTCTGTCTTTCTGTTCTGGCTGAAAATCTGGGTCATAAGGAGGATGCAGCCATACTTAGGAAAAGGGCTATGAATTATCAGAATGTTATTGATCCTGCAACCGGATATGCCCGTGGAAGATATGCGGATGGTAGCTGGATCAAACAGTTTGAGCCTTTTTCAAAACGTTCCAGCTTTATCACAGAAGGTTCTCCGGCACAGTATACCTGGTTTGCACCGCAGGATATTGCAGGCTTGAAAAAAGCAGTAGGTGGTGATAAATCATTTATCAACAAGCTGGATACCCTTTTTGAGCAGGGATATTATTGGCACGGAAATGAACCGAATCATCAGATTGCATACTTATACGCTTACGCCGGACAACCCTGGAAGACACAGAAATGGGTAAGAAAAATCATCCGGGAAGAATATGATACAACACCAGGCGGACTGAGTGGCAATGAGGATGGCGGTCAAATGTCAGCCTGGCTGGTTTTTGGTATGACCGGTTTATACCCGGTTACGCCGGGTACTCCGTATTATGTCCTGGGTACACCTGTTTTTGAGGAAACCTCTTTTGAATTAAGTCAGGGTAAAAAGTTTAAAATCATAGCAAAAAGAGTTTCAGATCAGGCCATTTATATTCAGTCGGCAAAACTGAATGGAAAGACATTTACTAAAACTTACCTGTCCCACGAAGATCTGACCCGTGGGGGAAGCCTTGTTCTGGAGATGGGAACAAAGCCTAATGAAACCTGGGGAATAGCTGTTACGGATGCGCCGCCTTCCATAACTAAAAATTAAATATCCAGATTAAGGATATAAGGTATTTGTCTAATGTCATTATCTTAATTTTAAATTGTATAAAATATAATAAATAAAAAATAATATTTGGATTATATATAATAATACAATACTTAATTTGTAATCGATGACTACGTTGAGTAATTTTCGTTTCCATACGTCCTATTACTCCCTTTCGCATGAATCGTAGAAACTTTTTTCAAAAAGCTGTTCCGGCAAGTCTGGCTCTCGGTGCCATTGCCACTTCCTGTGCACCCAAAACACAGCTGTATTATCCTGACAAACAATTTTATATCAACAGAGGATATCACCAGATTCCTAAGCTGAGGCTTTCGATGGATCGTATTGTGAAAGAAACTGTTGGACTTAGGCCTTTCCGTCCATCAGGTCCCAGGATTGAAACAGAACAGTTAGGAAATAAAACTATTGTACACAATTACGGGCATGGCGGAAGTGGCTGGTCTTTATCCTGGGGAACAGGAAATATGGCCAGAAAAATGGTTATGGCTACGAACGAAAAGAAAATAGCAGTGATCGGATGCGGAACCGTAGGGATCGCTACGGCGCGTTTGTTACAGGAAAGTGGCTGTGAGGTAACGATTTATACCAAAGATGTACCGCCTAATATTACCAGCAATCTAGCCACCGGTACCTGGTCGCCGGCTTCCAGAGTTTGTGATGTAAAAGTAGCAAAACCGGAATTTAAAGCAATCTGGGAAGATGCCACACGGTTTTCATTCCGCCGTTTTCAGTTTATGCTGGGCATGAATGACATTGCTGCATGGGCAGAAGAATACGGTGTATTTGAAAAAGAACCTGTTTACATTCCAGGAGCAGGCGGAGAAGATTTTGAGATTCATGGATTATTACCGGAACGGGTAAGATTATCGTCAAAAGAGCATCCGTTCAAAGCAGATCACGTAACAAGAAGATCAAACCTGATGTTTAACATTCCGTCTTACCTTAGACATCAGCTTACGGATTTTACCATGTTTGGCGGTAAGGTTAAGATATTGGAAATTAAGACACTGGAAGATATTGATGCCCTGCCTGAACGCGTTGTTGTTAATTGCATGGGTTTGGGTGCCAAGCCTGTTTTCAATGATCAGGAATTAACACCGGTATCCGGTCAGCTTTCCTGTCTGATTCCGCAAAGTGATATTAATTATAAATTATATACGCAGGGAGCCAATTTTATTTCCAGAAAAGACGGAATTTACATTGGAAGCAACGGAATCCTGGGAAATTGGGATACGACACCAAGCCGTGAGCAAACCGAAAAAACAGTTGGTATTATCCAAAAACTCATGGAAAACATGCGCGGCTGAAAAGCTTTTTAGCCCTGAAAGGGCGTTATATCTTAACCCCGGGCATCGCCCGGGGACTTTGCGATCATCTTACCCTTCCAATCCGAAGCAGGGTAGGGAAACAAACCTCTTTTCTCTCATCTTCTCCCCAGAATTCTTCAAACCGATTTCTGATTTCATCCACCGGATTAGTACCATTTGCCTTAATATAATGCTGTACAGCCGACCAGGTGTTTAGATAGCCTATCAGTTCATCCAGGTTCCAGTTTACTTTTTGTGAAAACTCCGGTGCTCTAATTTCCTCAAACGGAAAAGGAATAGTCTGGTATTGCTCGTCCAGATATTTTCGTTCCTTATCCCAGTACGTGTCGCCTAAAATATCCGAGTATAAATACCGGATAATCTTATCACATGGCGCATCAATCGTCATCAGGTTATACCCAAGCACGGCAAGAATACCATCTGGTTTTAAAGTAGAGCGAACTTTATTATAAAACCTGTCAAAGTCAAACCAGTGGATAGCCTGGGCAACCGTAATCAAGTCAAAAGAATTTTCATCAAACGGAGCATCTTCGGCACTTGCAATCTGATAAATGATATTATCCTTTTTGATTGCGTTGGCAATCTGGTTTTCACTGATATCCGTGGCATAAACAGTCTGGAAAAACGAAGAAAGCTTAGCCGCTACCTGCCCGTTTCCTGTTCCGCAATCCCAGGCAGAAGTTTTGGAGCTAACCTGGGATAAAATAAATTCCAGAACTTCATCCGGATAGGTTGGCCGGAAAACTGCATATTCTTTGGATTGTTTAGAAAAATTATCTTTCATGACTGATAAATGGTTTATTTCCTAAGCTTATACAACTTCTATCTGTTTGCTACAAATATTGCGCCTTTAAGCTGTTAATGAAAATAATCTGCTAGTCTGAAAAAAATGAATTGCACCACTTGTAAGCATGTATTACTTATCATAATGTGCATTTAAATCTGATAGTAACCAAAATTATATTAACGATTGATTCCTTATATTCGGTAAATTCACATTCGTAGAAGAGTTTAAGATTTTGTAAAAACAAATAATTTCAAATATTTAACATGTTAATAGATCTTCGAAGCGATACTGTTACCCGTCCGACCAAAGAAATGCAGGAAGCCATGTGGACGGCTCCGGTAGGAGATGATGTCATGGGTGACGATCCTACGGTTAACGCATTGCAGGAAAAAGCAGCTGATTTATTTGGAATGGAAGACGCATTATTTTGTCCTTCCGGAACCATGACAAACCAGCTGGCGATTCGTGTGCATACCCAGCCGGGAAGTGATGTGATCTGTGATAAACAATCGCATATCTACCTTTACGAAGGCGGAGGCATCATGCTGAATTCACTTTCATCGGTAAAACTTCTGGATGGTGACCGGGGAAGAATCAATGCCGAGCAGGTATCCGATGCAATAAGTCCTGAAGGTGATATCCATGCAACTGTAAGCCGGATGGTCTCACTGGAAAATACGATGAACAAAGGCGGTGGGAGCTATTATGACTTTAAGGAAATTTCGGCAATCCGTGAAGTCTGTAAGAAAAACGGACTTGCTTTCCATCTGGATGGAGCCCGGCTTTTCAATGCTTTGATTGAAACGGGCGAGTCTCCAAAACAATATGGTGAAGCTTTCGACAGTATCAGTATTTGTCTTTCCAAAGGGCTTGGCTGCCCGATAGGGTCACTTTTACTGGGTACCAAAGAGCTGGTGACCAAGGCTAAACGATTCAGGAAAGTAATGGGCGGTGGATGGCGACAGGCTGGTTTTCTGGCAGCGGCCGGTATTTATGCACTCGACAATCATATAGACCGCCTGAATGAAGATCATATACGTGCGCGTTCGATCCGTGATATTTTTATTCATAAATCAGAAGTGGAAGAAATTTATCCGGTTGACACCAATATTGTGATCATCCGTTTGTCGGCCGGTATTTCTGCTCCGGACTATGTAAAAGAATTAGGGAAATCTGGTATTCAAGCGGTGACTTTTGGTAAAAACCTGGTTCGTTTCGTAACACATTTGGATTTTACAGATGCACATCTGGAGGAAATGAGAAAACGTTTGATGAACTAACTGAGCTTTATCAAAAACAGGATTACTGAAAGTGTGTCACCAAAATACAAACTAAATAGCTCTGGTAGCTGGTATACTATTTTCTTTGAGTAAGTGTCTTTTTCATCATTTCGCCGTCAAAAGCCTGAAACAATTAATAAATACAAGTTATGAAGAACTGCATTTTATCACTATTTACATTTATTTGTCTGGCAATTTCACCTGATAACTCTTTTGCCCAGGCAACGTCAGCAGAAGCATTTCTGGATTCAGCGGTTGTTCTTTCTGAAAAAGGGGACAGCACAGGTACCGCAGAAGCTTTAACGAAAAGTACAGCTGCACTTGAAAATGAAGCAAAAGCATCAAACGGAGAATTGAAAGATAAGCTCTTAAGCAAAGTAAGTGGCTTAAAATCCATGATTCCTCTGGCCTCTGGCGGAAAACTCCAAAGCGGAATATTAGGCAAAGCGGTAGATGCTGTAAAAATGCTGATTGGAGCCAATAGAATCAGCAGCTTGTTAGGAAAAGGAGAGTCTGGGCTTTTAGGGAAAGGATCAAACCTGGCTAGCAGTCTGGGGCTGATCAAATCCGGATCATCCGTATTAGGTTCGGGTACTCAAAGTGAGTTAAGCGGGCTGCTTGGAGAAGCTACCAAACTGGCAGGTAATGTTGACAAGAAAGGTATTACCGGAAAATTAGCTGCAACTGCTTCAAGCAAATCGTTGGGAAGTATTGTCAAATTGGTTGATTCAGCTTTATAAATTCTTAATTTAGGTTCACTATATAAGACAAAAGCCACTTCATTTGAAGTGGCTTTTGTCTTATATAGTTTGCTAGGATAGCCGGACCGTCTGAATGGACTTTACCCACTCATCTCTTTCACAATTTGGGCACTGGGCTGTACCTGCTTCCTGTTCCTGTGTGTGTCCGCAGAACGAGCAGGAATACCAGCCAGGGCTTTGAATCAGTTTATTTTTCTTGTTATAACGTTCAGGTAAAATAGGTAATCCTTGTTTTACGTCTTTGTCTTCAAAATAAAATATACTGACTTCACCGGAAGATTCCAGATATGCATTTCTAATCTGTCCTAAATGCTCCACGCTTTTCAGTCTCAATTCTGAAAAAAATTCATCCTGTGCAAGACTTTCTTTTTTGAACTCCGAAATAGAAAATTTTCCTTCGCTGATCAGGCAAACTGTTTTTCCTTCTACGATGGTTTCAAACCATTTTGATTTTCCTGTCAGCCATGTTACTAAACGGTATAAGGAAATAATTGTAATGAAAACAGTGATAGCAGGAAACAAACCAACATCTTCATAAAACATCGGATCACCGGCAGCTGATCCCAGGGATATAATAATGACGGTTTCAAAGATTGATAGCTGTCTGACACCTCTTTTGCCAGCAACTCTCAGCACAATGAGAAGTGTCACAAACATGATGGTAGACCGGAAAACCACTTCCAGCAGAAACGCACCTGGCAGCTCGTTGAAGAACATACGTTCCCATTCAAATATCTCTTTCATTAACAGAATATAGGTTTATAAAAAAAGGATGTTATCTGCCATATCTGGTAGGTAACACCCATGTTCAGTTGATGAAGAAGTGTAATCTTGAAAATATATAAAGTCCTATTTAGTATCGTTTCCAGGATGAAAAGAAGCTATTGAAGAGCGTGTATCCAATTTTTTGATCATCTCATTGGACATAGCATCTGCATACATTCCGTAGCTGCTCAAAATTGTTCCTTTTAATCCTATGTTTGATTCTATGGCGTAAAGTATAGATTCATCAGATGGATTTGTCATGCCTTCAAATCTGAATATTTTTACAATATTAAAATCGTCCGGACTCAACGTTAGTTGGATGCCTTCCTCATTATGTACTTCCAAAGCATGCGCTGTCAGATTGAAATCGTATGTGAATCCTTCCTTTTTTAATTGTTCCAATGTTTCAACCAACGTATCAGGTTCGTTAATATCTTTTTCTTCCGGGTTGTTACCCGTTGAGTTAATATCTTCTGATTGTAGTTCCATGGTTTTTATTTCAGGGTTGTCATTTGGATATCTGCATGATCGTTTTATTACGTAAAAGAATCATTCCATTCAGTGGGAAAAATATTTCATTTAAAATATTTAATTTTATACAAATCGGCAACAATTTTCTTCGCTCTTTCAACCGGCCATTGACTTTTATATAACTGGCTTTCAAGCATTGCACTCTCAAACAAGAGATAAACCGTATCACTCAGATTATCTTTTGAATTCTCCATCGTATCCGAAAAAAATTGCCGGATCTGCTGTTTGTACTGCTGAATAAGGGATAGTAATGCTGAATCATCTGACTGGATTTCAGATAGCATGTTAAGAAAGCTGCATCCCCGAAAGTTTTCTTTTTCATTGATGTAAGCAAGAAAGTCGAAAGCAGACAGGATTTTCTTTTTAGCTTTCTTGGATTCATCTGTAAATGATACAAGTTGTGAAAACCAGATTCCCTGCCGTGCTTTAAGGTATTCGACTCCCAACTCCTCTTTCGATTTAAAATGCAGATAAAGACTGGCTTTTGCCACGCCAGCCTCACTAATAATCTGATTAATACCCGTGGTATGATAACCCTGCTCATGAAAGAGCCTTAGCGCAGTGTCCAGAATTCGCTCTTTAGGTACGACAGGATGATGTTTCATAAGATCAGCATAGTAGTTTACAAATCAATATAAAAAAAGTTACCGGATTGCCAATCAGATTATTTGGGACGGTAGATGATTTGCTTGTTGTTGTAAGCAGCAAAACATCCTAAGCCACCATTGATATTATTGAAAACCAAAGCAGGTTCAGAAAATGGGTTGTCTGACTGATCATTCAGGTTCAACGACTTATGGTATTCGTAGTAAGATTCATTAGCATTATTTACTTCGATGACTACTGCGATCAGCTTTGGCTTTTGTTTGGCATAATACCGGCTACCATCAACCGATGTATAAAGAAGGGTAGGAGGCAGGAAACTTCTTCCTAAGGGTGAGGTAAACAAAGTACCATCTATATTCGCATCATTTTGAAATTCACTCCGCCCACCGTCATCATCCCAGTTAAAACTTAGTCTGCTTCTGACCCGTTTTTCCTGAAAATTTTCCGGGCTTGTCCCTTCCAGAATCGAATATTCAACATCCATGCTGGCCCGGACACGATAAAAATTTTTTTCTCCCTGTATATCCTGCCACATAGCATTTACGGTTATAGCAGTATCCGGGCGACCACTACGTCTGGTAATAAAAGCAGTATCGATCCTGTACGATTTTATAGTAACCTGATTTGCCGGAACCGTGCAGGTTGCCTCGACAGACCTAACCCCATCTGAAACAGAGAGTTTGTATGTTTCAGATGCGACAATCGGAAATCTTACTTTTTCTATGCTGTAAAGCTGACTGGCTGAATCGTAAGGTAAAGTCATTTCTCTGCCTCCACCCGAAATTTTAACAACTGCATTTTTAATTATAGAATTAGAAGAATTGGATTCACCAAACAGAGGAATAGATTCTGTTACCACCACATAAACAGTAGCGGCCTGAGGTGAAATAAAGGATTGTACGACGAGCTTGGAGGTGGTACCCGGTAAATCTTTCTGAGGAATTTCAGTAACCAGTGTATCACAGGCACAAAGTCCGGCAATGAAAATCAAAAAGATGAGGCTACTTATTTTCATAAACAATATCTTAAAACTTGAAATTATAGCTGACCGAAGGTAAAACCGGAAATAAAGAATAGCGCTTCAGGGAAGTTTTCTTGTTTCCATTGGCCAGTGTTTCTTCTGAAATATCATAGAAAAATGGGTTTCTTCTGTTGTAAGCGTTGTACAATCCTAATTCCCAGGTGCGTTCATGATGTTTCTTTTTCTTATGAAACTGAACAGCCAGATCAAGCCGGTGAAAAGGCTCTGCACGGAAACTATTTTTTTCTCCGTATTCATTCACCTGATTGCCGCTCCATGAAACGGCAGGTCTTCCGGAAAGAGAATTTCGGGTAAAAATATTATCCGTAACGCCGGTAAAGCGGGCAAGGGGTAGTGTCAGTGCATTTCCGGTGCCGTAAACCCAGGTTGCAGAAATAGTTATACGTTTGCTTAATTCATAAATTCCTACAACAGACAAGTCGTGACGACGGTCGTAACGCGGATAGAAGGTTTTACCAAAATTCAGTTCAGGGAACTGCCATTTGGTCCAGGAAAGTGTGTAGCCGATCCAGCCTGAGAAACGTCCGGTTTTTTTATGGATCAAAAATTCAGCACCATATGACCAGCCCTTTCCGGCAGTCACATTATCTTCCCAGCTCAGTTCATTGGCATTTTCTCCGCTGACGCTTAAAAAAGAAGCTCCTTCTTTGTAATTGAGAATGTGGTTCATTTTTTTGTAATATCCTTCCAATGTTAAGGTCAAAGCTGGTTTTTCAAGATCTTTTGCCAGGCCAACAGCTACTTGTTTGGACTGCTGAGGCGCTACACGGTCTGTGGTTGGAACCCATAGATCTGTTGGCAAGCCGAGACCTGTATTGGAGAGTAAATGCACATACTGGTTCATTTGTGCATAGGAAGCTTTAAGCGAAAAATCCTGTGCAAGGCGGAGCGCACCAGAAAAACGAGGTTCAGGCCGGATATAATTTTTAGATTGTGTCTGAAAAGAACTGATCCGCAGACCGACATTCATCTTCAAAGCATCGGTTGCCTGCCACGTATCTTCAACATAAATTCCGGCTTCCAGCGTATTGACAGGTGTAACAGAACGCTCAAAGGAAGCATCAATCAGAGAGCCCGCTATGGCAAGCGCGGAGGGAATAAACCGGTGAAAAGTAGCCTGCGCTCCAAATTTTACCGCATGTTTTGGTGAAGGATAAAAATCAAGATCTGTTTTCACGCCCAGGTCACGGATCCGTGATGTATAGCTCAGACTAAACTCGTCGCGCGTACTTCCATCGGTATCAAAACTCCGGTTATAATTGGAGACACCAAAGTTGAAATTGCTGAAGATGAATGAGGTATTAACAAACAACCGCTGATTTAATAAGTGGTTCCAGCGTAATGTAGCCGTTTTATTTCCCCAGTCCAGTGCTGCTTTGGATTCATTATTTGGGTCTGTCTCGTTGGCGTAAAATTTATCATGTCCGAAATATCCGCTTATATATATTTTATTCTTCGGACCTAAATCGTAATTCAATTTGGCATTAAGATCATAAAAATAATAACCCGGTTTTACCTGGTTTGCATCTCCGCGCTGATTGCGTGCAATAAGCGGTTTGGCAAGAAAATCAATGTACGTTCTTCTTCCTGAAATTAAAAAAGAAGATTTTCCTTTGGAAACTGGGCCTTCCAGAGTCAATCGTGAAGATATCACTCCAATGCCGCCTTCACCATACAGTGCTTCCTTATTACCTTCTTTCATGTTCATTTCCAATACAGAAGACAAACGTCCGCCATAACGTGCCGGAAATCCTCCTTTGGTAAGTTCTACACTTTTGAGTGCATCGCTGTTGAATATGGAAAAGAAACCAAACAGGTGATTGGCATTATAAACTACCGCATCGTCCAGTATAATCAGGTTCTGGTCCGGTCCGCCGCCCCGGACGTACAATCCGGTCTGGCCTTCGGTGCCTTTCTGAACACCGGGCATAAGCTGCAAAACTTTTAGAACATCTTTTTCTCCAAAAAACGCAGGTATTTTTTTGATCTGGGAAACCGGTATTTCAATCTGGCTCATCTGCGCGGAATGGCTGATATAATCTTCCTCACGGCGTGAAGAGACTACGACTTCATTGAGCTGATTAGCCGTCTCCAAAAAAATACTGAGTTCTGTATTCTTCGTTAAGCGGATTCTTTTTTCCAGACTTTCATACCCAACAAAAGAGTAGATAATGCTGGCCGAATCCATTGCCGGAACAGTAAGTGAATAAAAACCATAGGTATTGGTGACAGCGCCGTAGGGAGAATCCGGAATGTAAACATTAACACCCGGCAGCAGCTCCTGGCTGCCTTTTTCCTTGACAAAGCCACTCACTGTAAGACGTTCCTGCGCGTGAACGATGTAAAAGATAAAGGAAAATAACAGAGTAAAGGTTATCCGCATAGGTTATACACTGATTCAATTAGTAACGACCTGTTAATGAATATAGTATAAATGTGGAAGTAACAGCCAATTGAATATTATTGCTTCCATAAAAGACTTGCATAAAAAAAGGTGCAGGTTCTAACAACCTGCACCTTTGATCCCTACATCATCTATAACTTATTAGGAAGCTTTATCCAATCCACGGTTCTCCAGAAGATATTTTACTTCCGGTTCTCTTCCGCGGAATGCTTTGTACAAATCCATTGGCTCTTCTGTGCCGCCTTTTGCAAGAATATTGGTCCGGAATGATGTAGCCGTTTGCTGGTCAAATAAATTCCCCTTTTCCTTGAAAGCTGCAAAAGCATCGCTATCCAGAACTTCCGACCAGATATAGCTGTAATAACCTGCTGAATAACCGCCGGAAAAAATATGCTGGAAATACGTGCTGCGATACCGTGGCGCAATTTGTCTGATCAAACCCAGCGCTTCCATTTTTTCTTTTTCAAAAGAAGTAGTTTCCACTTTTTCTCCGGCGGGAAGTGTATGATAACTTAAATCCAGAAAGGAAGCGGCCAGGTATTCTACTGTGCCAAAACCCTGATTAAATTTCGAAGCTTTTTCCATTTTTTCTATCAGTTCCGTTGGAATGACTTCTCCGGTTTGATAATGTTTCGCATAGAAATTTAGCACTTCCGGCTGAAATGCCCAGTGTTCCATAATCTGGGATGGAAGTTCTACAAAGTCGCGGGGAACGGATGTGCCTGAAAGCGTTTCATATTTCACTTTCGATAACAAACCATGCAAAGCATGACCGAATTCATGAAAAAATGTTTCCACTTCGTCCGGTGTCAGCAGCACAGGTTCGTTTCCGATTGGCTTAGGAAAGTTGCAGACATTGGCTACAATTGGTGAAACCGGTTCAGCTCCCATAGCAGATTGTTTACGATAGGAAGTCATCCAGGCACCGCCTTTTTTGGTAGTCCGGCTATAAAAATCCATGTAAAATATACCAACATGCGTTCCATCGCCCTCTTTGACTTCATAGGCAGTTACATCCGCATGATATTTTGGAATATCTTTAATCTCAGAAAAAGTCAACCCATACAGCTTCTGACAAACGGTGAAAATTCCGTCACGCACATTTTCAAGTTGAAAATAGGGGCGCAGTTCTTCTGCATTATAATTGTACTTTTCCTTACGGACCTGATCGGCATAATACGCCCAATCCCAGGCTTCCAGTTCTTCACCTTTACCTTCGTTGTCCATTACTTTTTGCATTTCGGCTGCTTCGAGTTTAGCAACAGGTAAGGCAGATTTCCAGAGTCTATTCAGCAGATCATAAGCTGTTTGCGGCGTTTTAGCCATGCTTTCTTCCAACACAAAATCCGCATGTGTTTTATAACCAAGAAGTTGTGCTCTTTCGGCGCGTAAAGCAGCGATACGGGAAACAATTTCCTTATTATCCCATTCGTCGTTATGATTACACCGATTGATATAAGCCTGATACATTTCTTTGCGCAACGTACGGTTATCGGCATATTGTAAAAATGGCATTACACTTGGATTATGCAAGGTAAATCTCCACATTCCTTCTTTATTATTTTCTTTGGCTGAATACGCAGCAGCGGCAATCAAGGAAGCAGGCAGTCCTGCCAGATCAGCTTCGTCATCAATCAGAAGCTCAAAATTATTAGTTTCAGCCAGCATATTCTGCCCAAACTGAACCGTTAAGATGGAAAGCTCCTTATTGATTTCACGCATTTTTAACTGCTGTTCCGCATCCAGATTAGCGCCGCTTCTGACAAAAGCTTTGTATGTTTTTTCCAGTAGACGCTTTTGTTCCTGTGTCAGGTTTAAACTCTCCTGCTGGTCATTTAAAGTTTTTACTCTTTTAAATAAATCTGCATTTAAGAAAATATCGTCACTGTGATGCGACAACTTAGGGGCTATAACCTGTGAGATCTTTTCGATTTCGGGAGAAGTATTAGCCGAAGTGAGATTGAAAAACACACTGCTGACCTTCGTTAACAGTTCATCGCTTGTTTCCAGTTTTTCAATGGTATTTTCAAAGGTCGGGGCAGCTTCCTGCGAAATAATATTCAGAATACTTTTTTCATTCTGCTTCATCCCTTCTTCAAAAGCAGGCATAAAATGCTCCGATTTTACTTTATCAAAAGGCGGAACTTTGAATGGAGTATTGTAAGCTGTTAAAAATGGATTGGCCTCTGTCGGTATGTCGATTGTATTATTATCTTCCAATATCATGAATTATGGTGTGGGTTTAAATAGTATTTTGCGGCGCAGTTGGCCTTTTAAATCAGGGAAATTCTGATTTTTTGGTAAGTATTTTATTTAGAATTACCAGTTACTTAATTCCTTTTACTCTCATTTTTATTCCATAAACAGCTGTTTCGGCAGTAATAAACAGTAGATCATGGTTTTTCCCTCCAAAACATAAATTTGCTGTCCAGCCTTTATGAACCGGAAAATGAGCAATTTGTTCTCCTTTTTTATCAAATACTGTAACGCCATCTCCAGTTACGTATAAATTTCCTTCCTCGTCCAGGATCATTCCATCTGATCCCTTAGATACAAACAACGTCTTATTGGATAAAGAGCCATCCGCATTAACATCATACAAATATGTTTTATTTGCCCCTATATCCGCGATATACAACTTTTTACCATCCGCAGTACCAATGATTCCATTTGGCTTTTTCATCTGCTCATCCACACGTACCAGTTTTTTGCTGGTAGGGTTGAGATAGTAAACATGTTCTCCATCCTGCTGCATGGCTTTGTCGCGCTTCCAGTAATCTCTTGGATACAGCGGATCTGTAAGGTAAATTCCTCCTTTGGCATCAATCCAAAGATCATTTGGTCCGTTCAAAAGTTTGCCGTCATAGTCTTTTACCAGCACGGTATGATTTCCTTTTTTATCAAACGACCAAACCTGATTGTCTTCATCTGAGCAAGCTATAAGATTTCCGGCGTTATCAAAATACATTCCGTTCGCACGACCTGACTTTTCTGAAAAGGTGCTGAAAGTGCCTGCTTCTGCATCCCAGCGGATTATTTTATCATTAGGCTGATCCGAAAAGAATACGTTTCCGGCAGCATCAGCTACGGGGCCTTCTGTAAATTTGTAACCGTCTCCCAATTTTTCAACCTGGGCTCCCGGTGCTGCAATTGAATTTTTGTCCATGATTTGAGCATTAAGTGTAACCGGAATCAAAAAAGATAGTGCCAGGATTAAGGCCGAAGGGAAGAACGTGATTTTTTTCATGAATGCAGAGAATTTGAATTGGAGATAATACCGATTGATTCTGGAATAAACAAATAAGCAGAATAATGAGGAAATTTAATGATGCAAATGCAAATCAATAAAATTTTTAAACTTCTCCGCCGAATCTCTCCTTCACCCATTTCTTCCGGCTTTCCTTATCTAAAAATGTCCAGGCAACAAACCGACTTACTTTTTGTCCTTGCGCCATTTCAATCGTTCTCACATCTACAGCATTCACTTTCTTTAATTCCGCATAAACGCCGGGTAATGTTGTTTTTTTAGAAATAAGTGAAGTAAACCAGAAACACTGCGAAGACATCTGCGCACTTTCCTGAATCATTTGCTTTACAAAAGTTTCTTCCCCGCCTTCACACCATAACTCGGCATTTTGGCCGCCAAAATTCAATACAGGCTTGTCTCCTTTTTTTATTCCCAGATTATTCAGTTTTCGTTTGGTACCTGCCTGTGCCTCGGCCTGTGAAGCATGAAAAGGCGGATTACAAATCGTAACATCAAAGAATTCTCCCGGCTGAATGATCCCTTCAAAAATATGCTGAGAGGATGATTGTAAACGAATGGTAACAGCGCCGCCAAGAGAAGGGTTTTTGTCCACGATTTTCCGGGCAGAATCAACAGAAACAGGATCAATATCAGAGCCAGTAAAGCTCCATCCATATTCCCTATAACCTACGATCGGGTAAACGCAATTTGCCCCCACTCCGATATCAAGCACTTTTATGGCTTTCCCGACAGGGAATTTTCCACCGTTTACCGAAGCCAGTAAGTCCGCAATGTAATGTATGTAATCAGCCCGGCCCGGAATGGGCGGACAGAGATAACCGGCAGGAATATCCCAAAATGATATTCCGTAAAAATGTTTTAACAAAGCTTTGTTGAGTGCTTTAACAGCATCCGGATTTGCAAAGTCAATCGATTCGTCTCCATAGGGATTGATAAAAATATATTTCGATAAATCTTTGTAACTGCCGGTAAGTAGTTTGAAGTCGTAGCGTTCGCGATGAAGATTGCGCTCGTGCAGGCTTGTTTTTTCAGTATGGACTTTTTTTGATCTTTGAGCCAATGAGAAGTTGATAAAATTAATTTAATACAGATTTGTTACTGGTAATTTGCTCATAAACAGCATCCCAGAGATCAATTCTTTTCTGAAGCGACTGAATAGTTGTTTGTTGTGCTTCTTTCCAGAAAGTTGCGTTCTCTCCGCAAAGATTGGAAGTCATTTGCAGTGCCAGATTGCTGTGATGATCTCCGTCTACTTCAATATGTCTTTCCAGGTAATATTTGAAAATGGAAACTTCTTCCGGAAAAGTTTTACTGATATCGATCACAATGGAATGAAACATGTTTGGAATCAGGTCTTCTCTTCCGAAAGTAAAGGCAGCAGCCTGAAGATAATCCTTTTTGCTGTTGATGGTTTTAAATGTAAAACTGACAAAATCCTGTGTGGCCTGTGGCGCATCAGAGACTTCAAAAGCTGAACTAAGATTCCTGCTGATTTTTAATTCCGTAATAAATTTATCAATCTGTGTTGTATCTGCTCCGCATTGCTGCATGGCTTCCAGGTAAAGTTCAAAATGGCTTTTCAGATCACCATTCTGATCCACATCCGACTCCTCACCGGCTACTATTTCATTGATCAAATGCCTGGTCACTGCGGAACCAACCGGAAACCAGGGTACAGAAGTACAGGTTAGATTATTCTGCAAAGCCTTTAAAAGTGACATGAAATCCCAAACTGCAAAGACGTGGTACTGCATAAAAATGCGCAAATCTTCCAGCCCCGTAATAGCAGAATAAACTTTATGGTTGATAATCTGCTGTCGCAGCGGCTCAATAGCGATCTGTAATTTTTGGATATGATCTGACATAGAATATTTTGGAAACGCGAAATAAAAACGAATCTGCAAAGTTAATGCTTCCCGTTTCCTTATCATATTTTTTCAGCTCATGCGCAGTTAAGATATTATTAAATCAAAGCTAAAAAAATGCTTAGTCCTGTTTTGACTAAGCATTTGAAGTTAAGCCTTATTGATATAAATTTTTTGTCCGCCTTTCTTGATAGATTCATAAACGGCATCTACCACAATCATATCCTTCAATCCTTCTTGCCCGGTTACATGCGGATCAGGTTTGTTGTTCAGGATTATATCGGCAATGCCGTCCATTTGTAAAGTCTGGTGGGTGACTACGGGCTGGTTCATTGGGCCAAGGTGTGTTCTTCCTTTGATGGGGCCGTAACTGAAGGCCGGGCTTAATTCCACAAATCCTTTTTCACCGACGACGTATAGCCGTTCAAAGTTGTTAAAATTGTAAGTAGTGCCGCAGTTTGCAATTACACCGCTCGGGAATCCCAGTTGAAAAGTGATCGTTTCATCCACTTCCTTAAATTTGACAGGATCCGTTTTGCTTTCCTGAGCAGTAACCCAGATCGGTTCTTCCCCCGTACAATATCTTGCTCCATTCAATGCATATATGCCGACATCCATCATGGCACCGCCGCCAGCCAGCGCTTTTTTCAACCGCCATTGATTAGGGTCGCCGCTTTTAAAACCCATGTAATTATTCACATGCATGATTTTTCCAAGTTCTCCGGCTTCACGCATACGGATCAGCTCGCGTGTAAAAGGCTCGAAGTGCATACGATAACCAATGTAAAATTTGACGCCTGCTTTTTCACAGGCCGCAATCATTTCACGGGTTTGTTTGGCATTGTCCGCGACGGGTTTTTCACAAAGCACGTGTTTACCCGTGGCGGCAATTTCCAGTACATGTTTATAATGAAGCGAGTTTGGCGTAGTAATATAAACAATATCGATGTCAGGATTATTCTTGATATCGCTGACATTCTGGTAGCTATAAGTATTTTTATCAGGAATGTTATACTTCTGTTTCCAGGTATCTATTTTAGACGGCGTACCGGAAATTACTCCGGTAAGTGTAGCCATTGTACAACTTTTCATAGCCTCGGCTACCCGTTCCGCATAACTTCCCAGACCCATCATGGCAACCCGCAACTGTTTTTCAGCACGTACCGGTGGTACAGTCAATTTTTCTGCTGATGCAGGAAGGCCGGCAATGGCTGTGGCACCGAGGCCCAAAGAGACCTTTTGAAGAAAATCACGACGTGAATTCATAGACGGACAGATTAATAGCTAGTGTTTGAAAATGTGAAACCGGTGACTTTCCTTAAAAAGAATATACTCCGGGTGATCTCCTTATAAAGTAAGAGTGAATATTAGGTTTTTACTTTTTAATACGATAATAGATTATGATGATTAACAGTAGGTTACAAATTTTAGACATTAGCCTGATTATTTATTTCAAATAAATTAACAATTCATGAACTAAGATATATATTTAAATGTATATACATTAAATGTAACAACATATAAATTTGGATTATGGAAAATCTAATCAACGGCTTGCACCATATTACTGCTTTGGCAAGCGATGCACAAAGAAATGTAGATTTTTATGTAGGAGTTTTGGGCCTGCGGATGGTGAAAAAAACAGTCAATTTTGATGCACCGGATGTATATCATTTATATTATGGGGACGAAACGGGTTCTCCGGGTTCCATTGTTACATTTTTTCCTTATGCCGGTCTGGTACGCGGACGAAAAGGAGGAGGGCAGCTGACATATTCTGCCTTTTCTATTCCGACAGCTTCTCTAAGTTATTGGATGGATCGTCTGGTGCATTTTGGTATTCCTTACGCCGGACCTTACAGAAGATTTAATGAAACGTATCTTCGTTTTGAGGATTATGACGGAATGGGCGTTGAGCTTGTTGCCAATGATGTTGATAAACGTCCGGGATGGGACAATGGTAAAGTGCCGGCTGAATATTCCATTCGTGGTGCCTATACCGTTTCCTTGAATGAATATAAAATTGATAAAACCGTGTCTTTGTTAACAGACGTGATGCAGCATCGTCTGGTTGCAGAAGAAGCCGGCGTGTATCGATTTGAGGTAGGTGCCGGAGGCCCGGGTTCTTATGTGGATGTGCTTGAATCGCCAAAAGATATTCGCGCATTGCAGGGAGCGGGTTCTGTGCATCATGTAGCCTTTGCAACGGATAGCGCTCAGACACAGCTCGAAATACGCGAAAAATTATTGTCTGGCAGTTATAATCCTACCGAAGTACTGGACCGTAATTACTTCCATAGTATTTATTACCGTGAACCAGGCGGAATTTTATTTGAAATTGCGACTAATCCTCCCGGATTTTCTGTGGATGAAAGCGTATCCGAATTGGGTTCTTCCTTGAAATTACCGGAATGGTATGAATCAAGGAGAGCTAAGATTGAAGCAGAATTGCCAGTCATTGTTGCAGAAAGTAAATAAGAAATCATCTGTTAATATTTAAAACGGCTCCGGAAATCCCGGAGCCGTTTTTGCATGAACATGGCTAATAAATAAAAGCAGTTTATCTGATGGCAAGCATGCGTTCCTTTTTTTTCTCCGACAATACAAAGGATTTACTGACCGTTTCTCCGTTGATTACAACATTAAGGCTATATACACCGGGTTCCAGCTGATCCACATTCAGTGCACGACCAAATTTCTGATGACTGCAAGGAACCATTTCGTGATAGAAAATTTTTCCTGATTCATTGGTTAAAAAAATGACAGCTGGTTTTGACTTACTTACACGATCCACATACACATTGATTTTTCCGGTAGCGGAACAATATATCCCGGTATTAAAACCGGTAGGTTTTTTGATTTCCTTGTCATCTGCGGCTGCCTTAAAGCAATTCAGAATGATGAGTACGAGCACGTAAACGGATGCTTTGATAATAATTTTCATGGCTGATGTAATTTTGAGTTGGACGATAGTTACCGATTGAAATCCGAAGCTTCGGTTGCTTCAAAAGGTTAGTCGTAAACAGAATTTCATTTGGTAACAAGAAAAATTCAGTATATCAATAGTGTGAGTAAACGGTAAACTTTGCAGGTGGTAAAAAACAGAAACGGCTTTTGCGGGTAGCAAAAGCCGTTTGATCAGGTTGGCTAATAGATGTCTTAAAAATGTAAGTTGAGTTTCTCCTTAATTAATAGTCAGAATACGTTCTGTTTTTTGCTCAGTTAATTGAAAAATTTTTGATTGGGTTTCTCCGTTGCTGCTCACTTTAATTTCATATTGACCAGCTTCCAGATCATTCAGGTTTAATAAACGTCCGAATTTTTGACTTCCTTTTTCAACTACTTCGCGGTAAACTACTTCGCCCTGATTATTTTTTAGTACTAATAAGGTTGGCGCATCCTGATTTACTTTGTCAACCAGTACATTGATTTTTCCACTTTTGGTAGAATAAATACCAGTACCGAAACCTGTTGATTTTTTAGTGTTTTTATCATCTGCTGATGCAGAAAAAGCGAAAGAGGTAACTAGTGCGAAAGCAACGACGATGGATTTGATTGAATTTTTCATGGCTGTATTTTATTTATTTATGGCTAATATTTTACTTATGAATGGCTAATACTTACTTAAAGAGCAATTTTACTGAATGGTTAAAACACGTTCTGTTTTTTGTTCAGATAATTGAAAAGAACTGGTCTGTATTTCATTTTTGCTGATTACATCAATTTCATATTGTCCGGCTTCAAGTTCAGTAACGTTCAACAGACGCCCGAATTTCTGGTTTCCTTTTTCAACCACTTCGCGGTAAACAATTTCTCCCTGACTGTTTTTAACAAGAATGGTAGTAGCTGCATGGTTATCTGCTTTGTCAACCAGCACATTTATTTTTCCACTTTTACTGATGAAAACACCGGTTCCGAAGCGGGAAGCTTTTTTTGTTTCTTTATTTTCAGCATGAGCAGTAAAAGCGAATGAAGTAACAAGTGCGAAGGCAACAGCGATATTTTTGATTGAATTTTTCATGGCTATGATTGTTTTAATATTGAATGTTATTTGTTTCCCTTTTTGATGAATCAAAGGTAGGGTGATGGCAGGTACTATGTATAACAAAGTACACGAATGGATGCTTTTCGGTGATAAGTGGTAAGAGTAGAAAATGAATGATTAAATGGTAAAAAGGAAGAAGCTTTTAGCCTGAAACATATAGGTCATGCCTACGGCATTTTGCAGACATTGGAGTCTGCGAGGCCATAGATTAAAATCCATGGTCACAAAATTAGCCATGCCTATGGCATTTTATTTAGTGCCCTAGGCACGACCAATATTGTAGCCAGGGAATTTATTCCCTGGTTTTCGGTTTCCGGTATTGGATTGTCCGGTTTGTTGATTCGTTTTTTATCTGTGAATTAGAGCGAAAGCAATTTTTAATCTTTTTCAACAAAGTTCATATCCTTCGTAAATGTCTCTTCTAGGAAATATAAGGCAATCAAAGCAATAATGCTCGTGACAATACCCAGCATAAGGCCGCTATTGATGACACCAAGATTGGGTTTGAACTGTACAAATAATGCAGCGAGCGGGATGGTCGCACCACGGACAAAGTTTGGGACCGTTGTCGCTACCGTTGCCCGTAGGTTGGTACCGAAAAGTTCTGCGGCAATGGTGATGAATAAGGTCCAGTATCCATTACAAAATCCCAGAAATGCACAGACGATATAGAAAGAAAGTGCATTTTGCAGAGGAACAAGCAGGTAAGTGATCATCATGCAAAGGGAAAGCGTAATAAATAATCCGATTACTTTTTTCCGGCTCTGAAGATATTGACTTAATAATCCGCTGGCGATGTCACCAAAAACCTGTCCGGAAAAAGCAAGCATTACAGCCTTTCCTGCATTGACGCCGACAATTCCTTTTGCATGACCGAATTCAGGAGAAAATGTAATGAGAATCCCAACCACAAACCAGATTGGAAGTCCTACCAGAATGGCCATCAGATATTTGCTGAATCGCTTGCCGTTCCCGATGATGAGCAGAATATTTCCTTTATCGACATTTTTTTCCTTCATGTGCTGAAACATACCGGATTCAAAAACATTAAACCGCAGTACCAAAAGAATTAAACCCATGCCGCCGCCTACAAAGTAAGAAATTCTCCATGCGAACAAATCAGCAACAAAATAAGCAAGGATGGCACCCATAACCCCTAATGTAGCCACCAGTGTTGTTCCATAGCCTCTTATTTCTTTTGGAAGCACCTCGGTAACCAGTGTAATTCCTGCTCCTAATTCCCCTGCCAGACCAACGCCGGCTACGAACCTCAGGATGGCATACTGATCAACCGAAGTAACAAAGCCATTACTGATATTCGCCAGGGAATACATGATAATAGACCCGAAAAGAACGGAAAGCCGTCCTTTTTTATCTGCGAGGATTCCCCATAAAACGCCGCCGACAAGCATTCCAGCCATCTGATAGTTTAACAGTTTTATTCCCTGCGTCAGCAGCTGATCATCTGCTACATTTAGTGCTTTCAAACTGGGAACACGCACGACGCTGAACAAAAATAAATCGTACATATCCACCAGATAACCCAGAGCAGCAACAATAACCGGCACCTGCATAAGCTGCGATAACAAGGACGGACGGGATTGGGGAATAGCAGACATGGCTTTTTAGGGTTTAGCGGTTAGCTATTGGCTGTTAGCTTGTGGATAGTTCTTGAGATATTGTCTTATTGCCAACACCATCATTAAATTTTATTTTAGATACATAACTGTAAGCGTCGAATTATATGGAGCGAAATACCAACTTTGACTGTCCACATAGCTAGCAGCTAAAAGCTTATCGCTAACAAGCTTGATTACAGTCTGTCGATCAGCATTCCTCCGTCTACGTTAATTACCTGGCCGGTGGAGTAGGGGAAATCGCCGCGTGTAAGCGATGCAACTGCTTTTCCTACATCGTCGGGTGTTCCCCAGCGAGGCTGCAAAGCCATTCCGTTTTCAAAAAGACTGTTGTACTTTTCCTGTACTTTCGCTGTCATATCAGTAGCAATAACGCCGGGGCGGATTTCAAAAACAGGAATATTGTATTCAGCCATACGCACCGCAAACAAGGCACTGGTCATAGCGAGACCGGCTTTGGAAACACAATATTCTCCACGATTCGTAGATGCAACCGTAGCAGAAATGGAAGTGACAAAAATGATCGTCGCTTCAAATGCATGATTGTTCTGTTTGGCATGCGCCATTTTTTTTGCAATACTTTGAGTAAGAAAGAAAGGTCCTTCCAGGTTCGTGGTTAATACTTCCTGGTAGTTTTCAGGTGTGGTTTCCAGCAGATCCATTCTGATCCGGGGAGCTATACCTGCATTGTTAACAAGCAGATTAATCTGGCCAAAAAATTCATATGCCTTTGCTATAACATTTTCTCTGTCTTGTGCCAGGGCAATATTTCCCCGGCAATAAAGCACATCCGCACCCAGCTGACGAAGTTCTTCCAGTGCCTCTGCTGCATTTTCTTCATTGCGAACTCCGTTGATTGCAAGGTTGTAGCCTTCCTTAGCCAGTGCTTTTGCTATACCAAAACCAATTCCCCGGCTTCCTCCAGTGATCAGAGCTGTCTTTTTCATAATAGGAGATTTTAGAATTTATGAACAGACTTTTTCACAATTCATCAATGGTTACCCACTGACGTTTTTCCCAGCTTTCAATACCTTTTTCAGCTAATTGTACACCACGCGCACCCGCTTTCAGATCCCAGGGGAACGGCGTGTCCTTTACTACATGTTTAAGGAATAATTCCCATTGTGTTTTAAATGCATTGTCAAAATTTTCCTGTTCCGGTACTTTCGACCAGCCTTCAAAAAATGGAATTGGCTGAGGAATATCCGGGTTCCAGACTGGTTTCGGTGTATTGCCATAATGCTGCGTATAACATTCTCTTAATCCAGCAACAGCCGAGCCTTTTGTACCATCTACCTGCAAAGTCAGCAGATCATCACGGCGCACACGGACTGTCCACGAAGAATTAAACTGTGCTATTACATCGCCTTCCAGTTCAAAAGTGGCATAACAGGCATCATCGGCGGTACATGTATAAGGTTTGCCGTTTTCATCAATTCTTTCCGGGATATGTGTAGCACCCAGACAGGAGACTGCCTTTACTTTGCCAAAAAGATTGTCCAGCACATAGCGCCAGTGACATAACATGTCGACAATGATGCCGCCGTCATCTTCTTTCCGGTAGTTCCAGGAAGGACGTTGTGCAGGAATGGATTGGCCTTCAAAAACCCAGTAACCAAACTCTCCGCGAACAGAAAGGATCTTTCCAAAGAAACCATTTTCCATCAGACGTTTCAGTTTCAGCATGCCCGGAAGCCAGAGTTTATCCTGGACCACACCGTTTTTCAAACCAGCAGCAGTAGCCAGCTCATAAAGTTCCAATGCTTCTTCAGTCGTGGTACCGGTTGGTTTTTCACAATAAATATGTTTACCAGCCAGAATTGCTTTTTTCACAGCCGGAGCTCTGCGTCCTGTGACCTGTGCATCGAAATAGATCTGAAAATGCGGATCAGCCAGAACAGAATCAAGATCCGTTGTAAATTTGGTAATACCGGACTGCTTGCCCAATGCTGCCAGTTTGGACTCGTTCCTTCCCACCAGAATCGGATCCGGCATAATGATTTCGTCTGCTGAAATTTTTACGCCGCCCTGTTCAATAATCGCTACGATGGACCGAAGTAAATGCTGGTTGGTACCCATCCGGCCCGTTACGCCGTTCATGATAATGCCAATGGTATGAGTCGTCATTTTTTTGGTTTTAGTGGTTAGCTATTAGCTCTTGGCTATTTGATAATTAGAATTTCTAAGCACCTGCTTTTTATACATGCTGAATAAAAGCTTCTGTTACTTCTTTGAGAAAAATATCCTGATTTTTTGCCCAGTGGATATTTGAAAATATTTCTACTTCACAAAATCCTTGAAAACCAGCTGCTTCTACCCAGCTTCTGATTTTTTTCAGGTCGATGCAGCCTTCTCCCATCAATCCACGATCATTTAAAAGGTCTATTGTATTGACTTTCCAGTCACAAACATGATAGGCAAAAAGATTTCCATGGGCTCCGCAACGTGCTATTTCTTTTTCAAGATCAGCATCCCACCATAGATGATAAACGTCCACAGCAACACCAACAAACCTGGATTTGAAAGATTCAGCCATATCATTTGCCTGACTAAGCGTATTAATCGCAGACCGGTCGGCGGCATACATGGGGTGCAATGGTTCAATAGCCAGTTTGACATTCAGCTTTTCGGCAAGTGGTAAAATGGCTTCAATTCCTTCACGGATTTGATTCCTTGAAATATCCAGGGACTGATCCGGTGAAGCTCCACAAACCAGCACAATCATAGGCGCGCCCAAAGCAGCGGCTTCTTCAAGTAATTTTTTATTATGGTCAATGGCCTGCGCCCTTCCTGCACTGCTCGTATGAGGGAAAAAACCGCCGCGGACATATGAAACAACTTCCAGCCCGGCAGCCCTGATCATTTCTCCTGCACGGCGAGGACCAATTCCTTCGGTAGCATTCTGCCATACACTAATTCCCTTTACACCCGCAGCTGCATATTTTTCAACCGCCTCAGGAAGTACCCAGGGCTTTGTAGTAATGGTATGAATACAGCAGCGATCAAGAGTCATTTTGTTAATGATTAATTGTTGATGGTTAATTGTTAATGTTGGATTGGTTAAATTTTGAACTATTGGTATTGAAGGTTATTTAAAATAGATTATTTCCAGGAGTTGGCTTTAAACAAAGTATCCCCAAACCCATCATTAACCCTTAACCATCAACAATTAACCATTATCGAATCGCGCCGAGGTATGTGTAATAAGGCAATCCTTTATTAATCCTGTGCACATACAGTGCAGCTTCTCTTGCATGATAATCGCCCCACATACTGGATTCTCCATTGGGCACTTTCTGTCCTTCGGGTATATTATCCCAACCATTTGGACGGTGATAAACGGAATGAAGAATAAGTCCCTGATGCGTTGGATTAGTGGAAAGGTAAGGTTCGTCAAACAGTGTATTCAATGTAGTTAAACCGGCTTGCCAGTACTTATTTCCTTCTTCTGAATTTTTATCTTTCAGGTATTTTCCTAATCTTAACAAACCCTGTGCACCAATGGCGGCGGCAGAACTGTCGATGGGTTCAAAATCATTATAAGGGTTAGAAACGCGATTGGTATAATCTCCTAATTTATGAAGTTGCGGAGCCCCGGTATCCCAGTATGGAATCCCATCAGAAGCAGTGTTTTCAATGTAAAAATCACAGGTAGCTTTGGCTGCTTTCAGGTATGTTTTTTCGATCATTTCCCGTCCTCCCGATAGTGCCAGTTCTTCATCAGAAAAGGAGGCAAGGGATTCAAGCTGTTCAGCAAAACCGGTCATAGCCCAGGCAAGTCCACGTGTCCAGGTTGTAAATCCCGAAAATCCCTGCTGTGAATTCGGGCAGCGGAAATTTCCATCGTTGGTATTAAATACACTTTCATGTGCTGTTCTGCCGGAAAGATCATAGCTGTCACGGCCTTCACCATAGTAAACCGAGTATTTTGCAGTAGCGAGGGAATGAAAAGTGCCTCTTTGCAACAAACTGGTTTTTACATCATTTTCACCCATTAAACTATGCCCTAATAGATGTGAAACCATCAAAGCACGAACGGAGCGAATAGTATCTACAAATAAGGAATGTGGCCCGTTGAAGGAATGAATATAACCTTGTCCGTCATTGGTGTTTGTCCAGCGTTTGGCCTGTACAGAACCGGAAATTTTGAGTGCAAGCTCATAAAAATCACGCTCCCACTTATTTTCTTCAATACGGCCTTCATTCATCAGCCGCAGTAAATTCCCGTAGGTACTTACGTTATTAAACCCGTGGTCATGCACGCCAAAATGCCCGACATGGGAAGCCATGAAGTCAACCGTATTTTTTCTGGCCTTTTCTAAAAAGGATTCGTCGCCGGTCACATCAAATTGCAGTACTTCTGCACCATATTGAAACCCTTGGGTCCATTCTGTCCAGCCCCGGGTAGTGTATTTACCATGAACAGTGAAAACAGGTGAGCCTTTGGTAGTATCGTATTCTCTGGAAATAAGATTTATTTTCTCTGCTGAAAGCTCCCACAAGCGATCTATCTTAGGTTGAAGGGAAGCTGCGGACAAGTCGTTACGAATCTCCATGTTATTATATCAAAGTATTATTTAGCCTTTTTATTTTAGGACAATACAAAGATATATTTTCATGAAGGTGCTATCAAGGTACATTTTCGTTAATAAATGGTACTTTTCCGAACATGGTCGCGGTATGCATTAGGCGTCAGTCCGGATTTACGTTTGAAAATACGGCCAAAATAGGAGGGATCTTCCATGTGTATGTGATATGCAATTTCTTTACTGCTCAAATTGGTAAAAACCAAAAGCCGTTTTGCTTCCAGAAGCAGCTTGTCGAGTATATATTCCTGCGTCTGAACACCCAGAAACCGTTTTACTATTTTGCTTAAATAATCAGGCGATACTTTCAGGATAGTGGCATACTGCTGTACTTCGTGCATTTCCCTGAAATTTTTTTCTACGAGCTCCTGAAAACGTCCTACAATTTCGGGCAGACAGGAAGCTGAATTTTCATACGATCCCGTTCCTTTTTGACTGATGCTGGCACATTTCTGAAGCATCAGTCCCAGGTATTGGCCCAGCATATTTTGATCGGGTTCATTTCCTAGGTGATCTTCCACCATATTTTCAAGCACGTTATGGAAATAGCGCCGTTCCGTTTCCGTCAGACGGAGAATGGGCTGCCGGGTAGCAGTCTGAAAAAAGGGAAATTTAGTAAGTGAAGTGCCGGATGGATTGTAAAAAGTATAAAAATCCTCTGAAAAGGCAACGATAAAGCCCTGACAGGGTGCAGCAAAAGTTAATAGATGAACCTGGCCTGGTTTAAGAAAATGCATGCCTGTTCCCTGCATGGTATAGGAATGAAAATCGATTTCATGGAATCCCTGTCCTTCTTCAATAAATAAAATTTCATAATAAGTATGACGATGTGGAGTATCGGTCGGGAGTGGTGTGATCGGCAATGTTTCCGGTACATCTTGCAACATAGCGGTACTGTTTTTGAACCGGTAGATTTTTAGAGCCGGAACCGGGCTATGCGATTTGGGAAGTGAATGAACAGGTATGGCATCAAACATGAAAGCACGCTATTTAGATTTTCTTAACCTCGCTATTCTTTTAAAAAGCCAGATAACCAGCAAAATTACCAGTACCAGAGCAACAACCGGCAAAAAAACCGCCAAGCCGGAAAGGCTGAAAGAAGCAATGTTTTCTACCGTGGATACGACCGGATTTCCTATACCAGCTGTGGTTTTAGACGACAATAAACGAACCAGACCCGTACCTGCCTGTACCAACCCGGCAGTACCTCCGCCTACAATCAGGCCTAAGCCCCAATGCAGCACCGGATTGTCGATCTTAAGAAAAGAAGTGGAAAGTAACGTTCCTGCGATAATAGCTGCCGGCGTTGCAATAGTATCCAGCAAATTGTCTATAAAGGGTACATAGTATCCGCCAATCTCTGCAAGGGTTGCGGTAAGTAAAAGAAAAAACGCCTGCCACGTAGCCAGCCAGACAAAACCTTCATCCGGTGTGATCAGGCTGCTCATTGTAGCAATGTTGGCAATAAGCATAGGTAAAAATACCCGGAACCCACAACTCGCACTCAGACCCAGTCCAAGACAAATACTTAGAAAAATTTCCATGTGAGGATTGTTTCGATGAAGAATAATGTAATTCCGGCTGGTAAGAAAGTTAGACAAAAAATCGAATTCTTCGTTTCTTTGGTGACGAATTTTACTTTTTCATTGTTGATATTTCAATGTGTGACAATGCTTAAGAAATAAAGAACCAACAACCACCAATCTGTGAATCAGGAAACTAAAAGCGGGCAGATATTTGATCTTCCCACACTTAAACGTTTATATACATTCGTTAGACCTTATCAAAAGCAGTTTTACCTGCTGATAGCCATTATTATGGTTAATGCCGTACTGGCACCTTTGACTCCGCTTTTGATAAAATATACAATTGACCATCCGATTGCGGAAGGCAATTACAATCAGCTAGCAGTCATGCTGGGTATTATGCTGCTGGTTTTGATAGTACAAGGGTTTGTTCAGTTCTGGAATACGTATATGTCCGGCTGGCTTGGGCAATACATTATCCGTGACATCCGCGTTCAGCTGTATGAAAAAATAATTGGGCTCCGGCTTAAATTTTTTGATAATACGCCTATCGGCCGTTTGGTTACAAGAACGATATCGGATGTAGAAACACTGTCCAATGTGTTCAGTGACGGGATGGCTGCGATTGCAGGAGATATTCTTCAGCTGATCCTGATTATTGCCGTTATGTTTTATACGGACTGGAAACTGTCGGTGATCAGTCTTTCCATGATCCCGCTGATGTTATTTTGTACCTATGTTTTCAAAGAAAAAATAAAAGATGCTTTCAATGAAGTACGTGCGGCTGTTTCAAATCTGAATTCTTTTGTGCAGGAACATATTACCGGCATGAGCATCGTCCAGATTTTCAGCAGTGAGGACATTGAGCATGAAAAATTTCAGGAAATAAATAAAATACACCGGGATGCCAACATTCGCTCCATTCTGTATTATTCTATTTACTTTCCGGTAGCCGATGTAATTTCCGCAGCCGGTACCGGACTGGTAGTCTGGTATGGTTCCAAACAGATTTTAAATGCCGAAGTTACCTTTGGTACAGTCACTGCTTTTGTGATGTTTATCAACCTGTTTTTCCGTCCGATCCGTCAACTGGCGGACCGCTTTAATACTTTACAAATGGGTATTGTGAGCACAGACCGAATTTTGAAACTGCTCGACAGCGATGAATATACAGCCAATGAAGGAACGTACGTACCGGAAGTGATTAAAGGGAAAGTAGAGTTTAAAGATGTTTGGTTTGCCTACAACGATGAAGATTATGTTCTGAAAAATATTAATTTCAAAGTGAATGAAGGAGAAACTATCGCTTTTGTCGGAGCAACGGGCGCAGGGAAATCATCTATCATCAATCTGTTGAGCCGCTTTTATGATATTAATAAAGGAAAGATTTTCATTGATGACAGGGAAGTACATGAGTACGAACTGAATGCGCTGAGAAAAAATATCGGTGTGGTTTTACAGGATGTTTTTCTTTTTTCGGATACAATTGAAAATAATATTCGTCTCGGCGACTTTACGATTACACATGAAAAAATCGTAGAAGCGGCTAAGCTAGTTGGCGTTCATGATTTTATAGAGAGACTTCCGGGTGGCTATACTTACAACGTCATGGAACGTGGCGCCACATTATCCGTTGGCCAGCGGCAGTTGATTTCTTTTGTACGCGCCATGGTACATGATCCAAAAATAATTGTGCTGGATGAAGCCACTTCTTCGGTCGATAGCGAAACGGAAGAGTTGATCCAGAAAGCCATTGAAAAACTGATGGTGGGCCGTACGGCTATTGTGATTGCACACAGGCTTTCTACAATCCAGGAAGCAAATAAAATTATTGTCGTTGACAAAGGCGAAATCATGGAAGAGGGCACGCACGAACAGCTGCTAGAAAAAGAGGCATTTTACGCGAACTTATACCGGATGCAGTATAAGGAAGTTTTAAAGATTGGGTAAGAGAATTTATTTAAGATTTAACGATAATTAAATAGTTTATCTAAATCACACGAACATGAAAAATCCTCGAAAACAATTTATTCTGTTCTGTATTGCTCTGCTCTTGGAAGTAATAATGCTTATAATAATTTTTGTGAAAAGAAATATTGATTACTCATCCTTTGATGATTGGGTTTCCAGCCAATTGCTTTTGACCAGTATTCTTACATTCAGTTTTTCTGTTCAGGCTTGGAAAGCTTATCAGGAAATGAAGAAGATAAAAAGTCAGGAAATTGAGTAAAATAAAATAATTCTTATAGTACTACAAAAACAACAAAGGCGCAAAATTGATTTTGCGCCTTTGTTGTTTTTTCTTCTAATTCCCTCGTCCCGTGTCTATCGGAATAGGTGGTGGCCCGATCAAAAAGTCATCCTCAACATTTCCCCGGGTTCCGGTACTGTCTCCGCCTGTATCCAGCGAATCGCTCCGGCTCGACTGGAAATAATTAGGACAATTATATTCCTTACTGATCTTGAAACTAGGTTTTGGAAAAGGTCCGGGTTCGATACCGATGGATTTGTCACGGTATATTTTTTCGAGAAAACTACCTACAATAGGCAAAGCCGTTTTGGCACCTTCTCCTAAATTGGTGGTCCGGAAGTGGATACTGCGGTCATCACCGCCTACCCAAGCACCGATAACTAGATCGCGCGTAATACACATAAACCAGCCATCTGAGTTATTGGAAGTGGTTCCTGTTTTACCGCCGATCTCATTGTTATTTTTTGTTACATCATATTTCCAGCGAATACTTCCTGAGGTTCCGCCTGCTTCTTCAACACCGCCTCTTAGCATATTAACCATCAGGAATGCTGACTCAGGACTAATTGCCTGACGAGGTTCCGGTGCAAATTCCTGAATAATTTTCCCGTTACGGTCTTCAATTTTGGTTACCAGTATTGGTGCCGTATACTGTCCGTTATTTACGAACACGCTATATGCGGCAACCATATCATACAACGTCACATCGAACGGTCCAAGACCAATAGAAGGAACATCTTTTAAAGGGGTAGTAATCCCCATTTTTTTCGCATAACGGACAACGTTTGCAGGCCCCACATCATCAGTCAGCTGTGCTGTAACGGAATTGATGGATTGTGCCAGCGCGCGGCGCAGTGTCATATTGGAATATGTGAAGTAGCCCGTTGCATTTTTAGGTTTCCACTCTTTTTCCTCACCGTCTTCCATATAGGTTTTTACAAACGGTTTGTCCTCGATCTGATCACAGGGCGACATGTTGTAGGTAGAATCGTCGATGGCTGTGGTGTAAACAAAAGGTTTAAAGGTAGATCCCGGCTGACGTCTTCCCTGTTTTACGTGGTCGTATTTAAAAAAGTTATAATCGAGGCCGCCAACCCAGGCTTTAATGTTTCCGTTATGCGGATCCATTGCCATCATTCCTGCACGTAAAATACGTTTGTAATAATCCAGCGAGTCCATAGAACTCCAGTATTTTTTTATCTCTCCGCTGGTCTTCCAGTCATATACCGTCATGGTATCTTTTTTGGTAAGATAATGCAGAACACTATCAGGCTGATTCGGATATTTAGCAGCCAGTGATTTGTAGCGGCTTGTCCGTTTGACTACCGATGCCAGAAAATCAGGAATTTCTTTTCCGTCTTCATCAATCCATGGATTCTGCTTTCCCCAGTGATCTTCAAAAACACGCTGCAATTGCTTCATTTTCTGCGTCATCGCTTCCTCTGCTTTTTCCTGCATGCGGGAGTCAATCGTCGTGTATATTTTTAAACCATCCGTATAAAGATCATAGCCATTTTCATCCCCCCATTTTTTGACAAAATCAACGACAGCATTTTTGAAGTAATTCGCATTTCCGTCATACGGTGTTTCAAATTTCGTTCTTAATTCAATGGGCAAGGCACTAATCGAATCCGCCTGCTTTGCGGATAAATAGCCGTATTTCTGCATCTGGCCAATTACTACATTACGGCGTTCCAAAGATCGTTTGATATTTCGCACAGGATTATAGGTCGTAGTCGCTTTCTGGAGACCTACCAGAACAGCGGATTCCTGAACATTCAGACTGTCGGGAGTCTTGCTGAAATACGATTTAGCTGCAGTGTTGATACCATACGCGTTGTTACCAAAATCAACCGTATTGAAATACATGGTAAGAATTTCCTGCTTTGTAAAATTCCTTTCCAGCTTGATGGCCGTAACCCATTCCTTGGTTTTGTAAATCAGCGTGCCTAAGCCCGGCACATAACCTAATAAACCTCTTGCATCTTTTTTCCGGGTTTTAAAAAGCTTTTTAGCCAGCTGCTGGGTTACTGTACTCCCTCCGCCGCGATCTGTTTCTCCGGTGATAATACCAAAAGCAACACCTGCCATAGCCCTGTAATCAATTCCTGAATGTTGGTAAAAACGAATATCTTCAGTGGCAATCAGGGCTTTAATCAGGTTCGGGGAGATTTTCTCATAAGCAATCGGAGTTCTGTTTTCGGTATAAAATTTACCGATCATGACACCATCTGAAGTGTAAATTTCAGAAGACTGCGAAACTTTCGGATTCTGAAGATCTTCAACACTGGGCATACTTCCCATCAGATACAGGAAGTTGGTTTCAATACAGAAAATGTAAAAAAAGAATCCTATAAAACCGTATAGAAATAATTTCCAGGTAAAAACGATTGGTCTGTAAAAACGAGAGTTCCTATCCAGATTTTTATCCCTCCAGGCGTGGTACGCGTTGCGTTTTTCGCGGTATGAAAGTACAAAGGCATCGGTTTTTCCTTTGCCGGCTATCAGGACGGAAAGTTTGTAAAAGATGCTTTTGATGATTGTTCTGAGCTGTGTTCCAATGGATTGGAGTACAGCTTTAAATTTATTGTAGAAAGTTTTGATTACTCCCATCAAACGTTAAGTTTCATATAGGCTTCAAAGATAAGAAAAGCCGGACACATCTCTGTATGTCCGGCTTTCTGCTTCATTTGCATTATGCTTTTTTTATAAATTTCATGGCCACGCCGTTCATGCAATAGCGCAACCCGGTTGGTTTTGGTCCGTCGTTAAAAACGTGTCCCAGATGTCCGCCGCATGTTCTGCAAATTACTTCGGTCCGGGTCATACCATGGCTTCTGTCTACAATTTCTTCTACGCTTTGTTCACCGATTGGCGTATAAAAACTTGGCCAGCCTGAACCCGATTCATATTTTGTTTCTGAGCTGAACAGAGGCGTATCGCAGGCAGCGCACACATAAGTCCCTTCTTCTTTATTATCATTCAATGGACTGGTAAATGGCCGTTCTGTTCCTTTTTCACGTAAAACAAAACATTGCTGCCCGGTCAATTCTTTGGACCATTCTTCTTCTGATTTTATTATCTCTCTCATCGATTCTTTGTTTGAAGTTGTAGCATTTTGGCTAATGCTTTTAAAGTCATTGTGCTTTGCATTACTATGATAACAATCAGCGCCGGTTGAAAATTCGCCTGATCCAGGAATCTTCTCGCGGCCAGCATTGATTGGCTGATTCCGGCGGTCTTCTGAACAATCCCGCTGAAATACCAAAATATAAATTGAAAGCTTTTGGATTGCCCATGTTTAATAATCCGGTAAGATGATCCGTTCCAATCCAAAGCGGACCGGCACGGCCTGCTAACCCGATGGCTGGTGACCCATATCGGTTCATAATAGAAACCGGAACAGAAATCTCGTACCATTTATGTTCATACCTTGGCGTAACCGATAACATGGATTCACTTTTCATGCCGAAGGCACTTTGCGGAATCAGGTTCTGTACCCATAATGCATTAACATAGACATTTGGTCTTACATTATAATCTCCACTGGCCTGGAATGCCAAGGGTAATACCGATTTAACATAGCCCGCCTGACTGCCAGAAACACCGAAAGCTTGATTTACAGCATTGAAAATGCCTTCTGAGCCCATTAATTTTTGGAAGTCATCATAGCGTAAAATTTTATTTGAAGTGGAAACTTCCTGCTTCAGGAGGTAGTTTGGATTTTTGAAACGTACCCGGCCTATATCGGTAAGTGAAACGGCAATGCGGTATAAGTATTTATTTTTACTGTTATCTCTCTTTCGTTCTCCTCTTTCGGTATAGGAATATTTATTAATGTCTGGCCTGTATTCGTAAACTGCCCCAAGGTCAAATCCCCAGCCGCTGCCTGCAGCGGCATTTCCTAATAGCCAGGGAATGGTTGGCCTGATGTTTTGAAAAGCTTCATCTCTGGTAATACTGTATTTTACATTAACCTGATCTGCTACAATCAATTGTCTTCTGTCAGCCCAGGCCGGATCAGGTTGTATCGTATACGAAGAATTATTAACTTCCACATTGGCGGTATATAATCCGATCAGCCTTTTGATTGTTATCCCGACTTTTAGGAAATCGGTTTCATCATCAATTAATACACCTCCTACGGTCATGGCCAGTTCGCCCAAGCCATTTACATTTAATCTTCCGGACTGATTCTGGAAAGATTGATCTTGTAATTCTTGTTCTCGTGTTGTTTTACTTAGTAAACGGGCAAATGGCTCCGTAATGCCTGATGCGTTTGCATAAACTCTTACACGGGTAGATAATCCAATCCCGACCTTATTTTTGAAAAGGCCGAACATGATCGAAGGAAGTCTTACCTCTCCACCTGCGTTCAGCCATTTATCCCGGCCGTTTAATCTTTCTTTAAGATATTCACGGGGAAACAGAACAGCGCCTTTTTCATTTCTATATTGGTCAGAAACCTGATTTGTCATCAGTCCCAGAAAGGAATAAGGGGCATTATACCGTACTCCACTATTTGCAGTATACAACTGGGCACCTACAAAATTGACATAAACACTGTAACGGGAGTCGGCAACAAAAGCAGGATTGTGATATAAAGCTTGTGTACCGGAATAATTTCCCATGGCTATACCCTGCAAATGCTGAGACCAGCCTGGTATAAAAAAACACAGCAAAATGCAGGTAAAAAGTAAAAATTTTTTAAACATGTGGATAAAACGGTAAACATTCTGTTTCATTATTCCTGCTGTTAATTAAAAAGGAACCCGACAGATATGCAAAGTTTGTTTAGTTATGGCAATAATACTATACCAAATAAAGTGAGTGCGTGATTTTTTATGAAAATATTATATAAACCTTATTTTCGGCCAGATTCATGAACATGGCCTGTAATTCAGGTTAAGCGTTTAGCAACGAAAGATTTGGTTCAATAAGAGAATATTATTTTAGTTTAAAAATGATATTTGTAGTAACAGTTCAGGCGAAACATGTTTTGCAAATTAAAACATATACCATATATTGTTCTGTTAATAGTAGAAGTATACTTATTCAAATATTGTAATGTATGAATTTTTCATTCTCTGATTATCAATGCGAGGAGTTCTTTGATGAGATGTTTACACCAGATGGCCAGATTCGCCCAGGGTATGAGCATCTAAAGAATAAATTTGAAAACTTGACCCATGAAGATCTTACCAACAGGCAGTTAGCTACGGAACGTGCATTGCTTTCCATGGGTATCACTTTCAATGTTTATTCCGAAGGCGAGGGCACAGAGCGGATTATGCCGATTGATATTATTCCCCGTGTACTGCCCAATGCAGAATGGGAATGGCTTGAAAAAGGTCTGAAACAGCGCATCAAAGCGTTAAATATGTTCATACATGATGTTTACAATGAACAAAATATTTTAAATGATGGTGTTGTTCCAAGGGATCTGATAGAATCCAGCAAGTGTTTTTTAAAACCTTGTATGGGGTTGAATCCGCCAAAGGGAATCTGGTGCCATATTACAGGTACCGATTTAATTAAGGGTGATGATGGTACTTTTATGGTTTTAGAAGATAACCTGCGTTGTCCTTCAGGTGTATCGTACATGATCGAAAACAGGGAATTGTCAAAACAGATTTTTCCTGATGTGCTGGCCCGTACCGGAGTGCGTCCCGTTTCAGACTATCCTACAAGATTGCTGCAGATGCTTCAGCACCTGGCGGACAGACCTAATCCGACCATAGCGGTACTAACACCCGGTATATACAATTCGGCTTATTTTGAACATTCCTATTTGGCTCAGCAAATGGGTGTAGAACTGGTTGATGCCCGTGACCTTGTGGTATCTGACGGATATGTCAAAATGCGCACGACCAGCGGTCTGCAGATTGTAGATGTGATTTATCGTCGTATCGATGACACCTTCCTTGATCCGGAATCATTCAACCTGGATTCACTGATTGGTATTCCCGGTATTTTTGAAGTGTATAAAAAAGGCCGTGTAGCGTTAGCCAATGCACCGGGAACCGGAGTGGCGGATGACAAAGTGGTTTATGCGTATGTGCCGCGTATTATTGAATATTACTTGAAAGAAGAGGCGATCATACCAAACGTAAAAACATATATCTGCCGCGAACCTGATGATTTTGAATATGTACTGGCCAACATTCATGAGCTTGTTGTGAAAGAAGCAAACGAAGCCGGTGGTTACGGAATGATGATCGGGCCAAAAGCTACAGAAGAAGAACACGAAATATTCAGACAGAAAATTCGTGATAACCCGCGTAATTATGTAGCCCAGCCTACTATTTCGCTTTCCCGTGTACCTTGTATGGTAGATGGCCATGCGGAGGGGCGTCATGTTGACCTTAGGCCCTATATTCTGTATGGAGATGAAATCAGCGTAATTCCGGGCGGACTTACCCGTGTAGCCCTGAGAAAAGGATCACTCGTTGTCAACTCGTCTCAGGGTGGAGGCGGAAAGGATACCTGGGTACTCTACTAAGCGTAGTGATTTGTTTTTGGTAAACAGTTTAAAAAAACGGATACAATTTAAGTTAATCAGGCACTGGCATTAATTTTTTTGTGTTAGTCGTATACGTAAACTGTTTGCTGAAAACAATATCAACTACACTTAACTTGAGAATAAGATGCATCGTGAAGTAACCGGATGGTACAGTCCGTCGCTGAACAAACAAATGGACATAGCTGTTTATGGACACTATGGTTTCGCTTTGTTATTAATTCCTACGGCGTCGTCAGATTACCTTGAATATGAAAAAAATGGTTTGATAGACAGTATCGCTCCCTACATCAATTCAGGAAAGGTTAAGGTTTACTGCATTAATAGCATTAACGGGGAAAGCTGGCTTAATCCTTATATGAACGGATATGATAAAGCCGTTCGCCACCAGCACTTTAATGATTATGTGATTAAAGAGGTCATTCCTTACATCAAAGAAAATTCCAGTGCCAAAAATGAAATTATAACAGGAGGAGCTTCCCATGGAGCTTTTCATGCTGCTAATTTATTTTTCAGATATCCGGATTTTATTAATGGGGTAATCGGAATGAGCGGTTGTTATGATCTGAGTGTTTATACAAACGGATATTATGATGACAATGTTTACTTCAATTCTCCGGTGCATTATCTTTCTCAGTTAAAGGCCGAATGGCAGCTTTCACTTTATCGTGCAAGCAGGCATATTCACTTTGTTACCGGATCCGGAGCCTATGAAAAACCGGAATATTCCCGGCAGATTTCTTCGATTCTGAACTCAAAAAATGTGCCTCACGAACTGGATATCTGGGGTGAAGACATACCGCATGAATGGTCAACCTGGAAAAGAATGTTGCCTTATTACTTGGAAACCAGGTTTTAAAAAAAGAAAGGGAAAGTGTTAGCCAGTAACCTTTCCCTTTCTTTTTTATTCCGGATAAATAAATTCTGTCAGAATTTTCCTTGTACTATTTGGATCAGGCGCCTTCAAATTGCCTTAAAAAGCGAACGTCATTTTCAGTAAACAATCTCAGATCACTGATTCCGTACCGAAGCATGGTAATTCGTTCAATTCCCATTCCAAAGGCAAATCCGGTATATTCTTCACTGTCAATGCCTGCATTCGTAAGTACGTTGGGATCTACCATTCCTGAGCCGGCAATTTCTACCCAGCCTGTATATTTACAAATATTGCATCCTTTACCCTTACAAATGAAACAGGATACATCTATTTCTGCACTGGGTTCTGTAAATGGAAAGTAAGAAGGACGTAAACGAATTTTAGAATCTTTATCAAACATTTCTTTAGCAAAATGATAAAGGGTATCCTTTAAATCCTTAAAGCTTACATTTTTATCAACATACAATCCTTCCACCTGATGAAATACACAGTGCGCACGTGCAGAAATCGCTTCATTACGAAAAACACGACCGGGCATAATGGAACGGATCGGTGGTTTTTGTCTTTCCATCAAACGAATCTGAACGTTTGAGGTATGCGTCCTCAATAAAACATCATCCTTAACGGCTTCTTCACTTTTTGATATAAAAAATGTATCCTGCATTTCACGTGCCGGATGATTGTCAGCAAAATTTAACGCACCGAAGTTATACCAGTCCGTTTCGATTTCCGGCCCATACGAAACGTTAAAGCCCATCCGCTCAAAAATTTCGATGATACGGCGGCGTACAATGGTGAGCGGGTGAATGCTTCCCTGCAAATGAGGGACAACCGGCAAGGTCAAATCAATCTGATTGCCTTCATTAACATCAGCCGAATTTTCAAGTATTGTACTGAATTCCTGAAAACGCGATTGTGCCAGATTTTTCAGTGTGTTTAATTCCTGGCCTACCGCACGGCGATCTTCCTGAGGAATATTTTTAAGACCTTCAAATAATTCAGTAACAGTACCTTTTTTACTTATGTATTTCAAACGGAATGCTTCAAGCTGCTCTTTATTTTCAACCTGACTGTTTTCTATTTCATGAAGTAATTCTTTAACTCTTTCAGTAATCATAAATATTATAGGTTAAAAAGGATCGCAATCTGATGGATCTTTCAGCTTGTATTTTCCTGTTATTTTTCATTTATGCTGTTTTGATCTTGCAGTTTCAGATCAAAAATGACTACAAAGATAGATAAAGTTAGATGCGCCGGGATGAGATTTTTAATGACTTCTTTATTTCAGGTAAAAAGTGTTCGTTTTTGACATTTTGGTCACTAAGTAAAATTACGTGTTTTACTAAGTTCAGTTACGTCATTTTGCTTTTAATTAATTTTTAATAACCTGAAATACAGTAATTTATATATGAGTGCCCATGTTTGGGTAATTTTCTTAGCGGCTGATAATAACTAAATTTGATTCAATGAACAACGTAACTTCAAGCAGCCCAGACAATATGAAAAATTTAGGAGCTTTTATCCATCAGTCCTTATCGGACAATTCTTTTTCCGACCGCTCTGTTCACATTTCTGTTCAATCCATGGGCAGAACTATCTCTCTGACACCAGACATGATCACATTTTTGGAAGGAGAGGGGAATTACACGTATATTAATACCAATAGTGGTAAAAGATATCTGGTTTCTAAAACCCTGAAATCCCTTGCTGAACTTCTGGAAAGCAACTTTATCCGTGTTCATAAGTCCTATCTGGTAAACGCGAATTTCGTAGTTGAACGTATGGAAGATGATCGTATGCTTCGAATGTCATGCGGCAGAGAAGTAATTGTTTCACGACGTAAAATCAAAGAAATTACCAGCATCCTCGATCATACAAATCTTCGTATCAGCGCTTAAATCCAGTTGCCTATATCAAAACATTTACTTTTAGAATTAGTGGGTTATTCATATAGACAGCAGCCGCCGCGTGAACGGTGGCTGCATGTTTTTCTATGTGTTATCAAGAATCAGCCGGCGGCTTTCAGAAATGATGGTTGAATATCAATTGCAAGCTGTAAGATCAGTCTATTGCTGATGGCTGATAGTTAATTTAAAATAACTTAAGGCCTAAAGTCACCTGCCAAGAAGTTATTTTCTGGCGAATTGTAGAATTGCTTCCTTCGATTGAAGCCAAACTTGTAAAGGTTCCTTCTTTACGAACATCCAGACTAAAACTTCCCAGGTCCAATCCTGCACCAAATTGATAACCTACTACGGCGTTGGACAATGCATTGTCCCGGTTAGAAGAATATTGTTTAAAAGCATCACTTAGTTTCTGGTTATCACCTACACGAAAGGAAAATAAAGGTCCGGCCAAAATGCGGATAGGTCCGCCTTTCAGACCAATCAAAAGAGGTACATCAATATTGCTGTATTTGACGTTTATATTCCGGGGTACTGTTGAGCCATCCGGAACAATCTGAAAAGAACCGCCTTTTGTGGATACAAGAACTTCCGGCTGCACAAAAATAGTCTTTCCAAACCGCATCCATACGCCACCTACCATGCCTGTTTTTGTATCAAGGCTTTGTTTTAAATTATCTCTTACTACTGATCCATCGTATTTAAGGAAAGCATTTCCATTATCGTCATAACGGGTTGTAAAAACGTTTCCCATAGTCAAACGGGATAAGTTTACTCCGCCTTTAATACCAATAGCAAAACCTTTTGATTGTGCCTGAACAGAAATAATGGTTGTCAGGAATAAAAGGGCTGTATAAATTGTTGTTCTAAATATGTTCATATTTCAGGTTGATGATGAATAAAATCGATTGATAACGTTTGAAAGTAAAATACGGTACGCAAACCTACTGTTTTTTGATTTAACGGAAAAAAGGATTGAATATTTAAGCGGTTTTTGAAAATAATAATTATTACATTTCTTACAACAACAAACGAAGAGAATACCCTATGGCCAAAGCCAAAACAGCATATTTTTGTCAGGAATGCGGATATAATTCACCTAAATGGGTGGGCAGATGTCCTTCTTGCGGAGAATGGAACACCATGGTTCAGGAAGTTATTGAAAAAGAAGATAAAAAGACGGCGGTTACCTGGAAATCCGTGAATCTGGCCAGCAAGCCAAAGGCAATTGCAGAAATTGAATATGCCAATGAACCCAGAATTAAAACAGACGACGGAGAATTGAACCGTGTTCTTGGTGGTGGAATTGTACAAGGTTCACTGGTATTGATTGGAGGTGAGCCGGGTATCGGTAAGTCTACACTCATGTTACAAATCGCCCTGACGCTTTCAAATAAAAAGGTTTTGTATGTGTCTGGTGAAGAATCGGATCAGCAGATTAAAATGCGGGCGGAGCGTATGTCTTCGAAAAGTGATAACTGTTTTATTTTAACAGAAACACAGACTGCTAATATTTTTCGGCAGATAGAAGAATTTCAGCCTCAGATACTGATCATAGATTCCATTCAAACCATGCACTCGGCTTACATTGAATCCGGTGCCGGAAGTGTTTCACAGGTGCGGGAATGTACAGCCGAGTTTATGAAATATGCCAAGGAAACAGGCGTACCTGTATTTTTGATCGGACATATAACAAAAGACGGGTCCTTAGCCGGCCCGAAAGTACTGGAGCATATGGTGGATACCGTCTTGCAGTTTGAAGGAGACCGACATACGACGTATAGGATTTTAAGAACAGTGAAAAACCGTTTTGGAAGTACCTCTGAACTGGGTATTTATGAAATGCACAGTGCCGGATTAAGGCAGGTTAGCAATCCGTCTGAAATATTGATTTCGCAAAGAGATGAACCTATAAGTGGTATTTCCATTGGTTCCATGATGGAAGGAAATCGTCCTTTGTTAATTGAAATTCAGTCGCTTGTGAGTGTTGCTACCTATGGCACACCACAGCGAAGCGGAACGGGCTTTGATGCAAAAAGATTGCAGATGCTGCTGGCTGTTTTAGAAAAACGCGGTGGGTTCCGGCTGGGTGTTCAGGATGTTTTTCTAAATGTTGCAGGCGGTCTGCGCGTTGAAGACCCTGCCATTGATCTTTCCGTTGTGGCTTCCATCGTATCTTCTTACGAAGATGCATTTATTCCACCATCCGTTTGTTTCGCTGCGGAAGTAGGATTAGGAGGTGAAGTAAGAGCTGTAAACCGGATTGAAAGCCGGATTTCAGAAGCAGAAAAACTGGGTTTTAAGAAGATATATATTTCAAAATATAATGGAAAAGGACTTGATTTTAAAGATTCAAAAATTGAAGTAGTAACCGTGGCGCATCTGGATCAGCTTTTTATGGAGCTGTTTTTAAATAAATAAGATTATCTATGACAAAATAAATTCGGCTATAAACGAGATATCCTGTTTATAGCCGAATTTATTATAACTGGTATTTTAAAGGGTAAGGTAATAATAGTTGGTTTTAGCCTGGTTAGTTACCGCATTCTTGAATGCTTTGTGAGATAAGCCATTAAAACCGGATCAAAGCCCTGTGCAATATCCGCTTCAATAAAATCAATTTTATATTGACCGCATTTTAATTTTAGCTTCTGGTAGAATTCACCAACAAATTTTTGGTAAGATTCGCGAACCTGATCAGGCTGGACTTTTATTTTTTCACCAGATTCCAGATCAATAAATTCATAAGGACGGTTTTCAAATGAAAACGCTTCTTCCGTTTTTTTATCTGTTACGTGAAAGAGAAGTACTTCGTGCAGGTTGTGTCTTAAATGCTGCAATGCGGAAAAAATAAGATCCGCTTCTTCCAGATTTTCAAACATGTCGCTGAAAATAATGACCAGCGAGCGTTTATGAATTTTTTCTGCCAGAAGATGGAGCACTGAAGCAACTGAAGTTTTTTGTAATGGGCGTGTTTTTTGTAAAAGTCCGTTAAGTTCCTGCATGATTTTATGTACATGCGATGGTGTGGATTTTACAGCAGTCTGTATTTCAATGGCATCTGAAAAAGTACAGAGACTTACCGCGTCTTTTTGCCTTTGCAGGAGATAAGTGAGACTTGCGGCAGCCATCAGACTAAAAGTCATTTTGCCGTAATTTTCTTCCGGGTAATACATGGAAGAAGAAGTATCGAGTAATATATGGCAGCGAAGATTGGTTTCTTCCTCATAACGCTTTACATAGAGCCTGTCTGATTTGGCAAAAACTTTCCAGTCAATATTCCGGGTTGATTCTCCGGTGTTATACAGCTGATGCTCAGCAAATTCTACGGAGAAACCGTGAAAAGGAGATTTATGCAGGCCGGTAATAAAGCCTTCAACCAATTGTTTAGCCAGAAATTCCAGGTTACCAAATTCTCTGACTTTTGCTAGATCCAGCTGCCTGATATTCATAAACCTGAGAAGCGTTATTAATCTTTGGTCCTCATAGAAATTATTTTGCCTACTTTATGATCAATGTCTTCATTGGAATCCAGCATGATCATACCTTCCATACCTACAATACGCATAGAAACCTTAGCGACGCCACTGGAAACGATTCCGATCAAACGTGCTGCCTCTTTGCTGATATCTACAATTCTGTTGCGGGAAAATGGGCCTCTGTCGTTTACGCGTACTATAACTTTCTGATTGTTACTCAAATTTGTTATTTCCAGCATGGTGTTGAGAGGTAATGAGCGGTGAGCTGCGGATAGCTCGGTGCTTTGATGTGTTTCTCCAAAAGAGGTTTTCCGGCCATCAAAGCGGGAAGAATAGAAAGAAGCGCTGCCAACTTCTGTTTTGCCAAGGCTTATTTGTGCATCTGCAGTAAATCCTGTCAGAGACAAAAACAGAAGAATCAGAATCCGAGGATAAGTCATATCTGAGAGTTAAGGTGGAACATAAACAAAGCCCCGGAGAGCCGTTATTCTTTACCATAATAGACACTTTGTGAAGGCCACAAAACTGACGATTATTCAAATGTAACGGAATAAACCGGAAAAATTGTGTGCTCTACTGATAAAGTACAAAAAAAATATGTAAAGTTTCATTTTTCCTGCATTAAGGATTTGCTAATATGTGCCCGTTTTTTTGTTCACAGCAATAAACTTTCTATTTTAGCGTTTGCAAACCTATTAAAAACTAAACATAGTGGAAGACAGAGAGCAAATCTACTCCAAAAGGGTCAGGGCGGGAAAAAGGACTTACTTCTTCGATGTTCGCTCTACGCGATCCAGCGATTATTATCTTACCATTACCGAGAGTCGGCGTCATCCGCAGGGAGAAGGCTTTACGTATGAAAAACATAAAATGTTTTTATACAAAGAGGACTTTGATAAGTTTGTTGAGGCTTTGAAAGATGCGGTAGACCACGTGAAAACGGAATTAATGCCTGAAGTTGACTTTTCTCAGTATGAGGCCAAAGCGGATGAAGTAGACGCCATTGGTGAGTCAGATTTGAAGTGGGAGTAAAAAAACTTTATGTTTTTAAAAAGGCCTTCGCAAATCATTGACGAAGGCTTTTAGTTTTTCTGTCATGTAATTGGTAATTTTGTAGAAATTATCAGGTCATGCTACATGAGTATGGCTGTTTACCATTTTACTATGATGAGTAAATAGACTGTAAAAGTCTTCTCATCCCATTTGTCTTAGTTTTTATGAGCCTTCAATGCGGAATTGTCGGATTGCCGAACGTTGGGAAATCCACTTTATTTAATGCTATTTCTACCGGTAAAGCAGAAGCAGCTAATTATCCTTTTTGTACAATCGAGCCCAATGTAGGGGTTGTGACCGTTCCTGATGAGCGTATTGACGTATTGATCGGATTAGTAAAGCCACAGAAGGTGATACCAACGATTATGGAATTTGTGGATATTGCCGGGTTGGTAAAAGGTGCGAGCCAGGGTGCAGGTTTAGGAAATAAATTTCTTGCCAACATTCGTGAAGTAGATGCCATCGTTCACGTAGTACGTTGTTTTCAGGATGAAAACGTAGTGCACGTAGAAGGAAAGGTTGATCCTGTTTTTGATAAAGAAATCATCGATATTGAATTACAGCTGAAAGATCTGGAATCAATTGAGAAAAAAATCCAGAAAACTGAAAAAGGAGCAAGAGCAGGAGATGCCAAAGCAAAAGCAGAGCTTGAACTGCTGAAAAAATATAAAGAAACACTTGAAGCCGGGAAAAATGCCCGAAGTCTTGTGGTAGCAGATGCAGAGTTGAAAGAAGCCGCTATTGGTGATCTGAAATTACTGACTGATAAGCCGGTACTTTATGTAGCTAATGTGGATGAAAATTCCATGCTTTCGGGTAATGAATATTCTGAAAAGCTGAGAGAAGCTGTGGCACATGAAGGTGCCGACGTTATTATTCTTTGCGCAGCTATTGAATCACAAATTTCTGAAATTGAGGACGAGGAAGAACACGAAATGTTTCTGGGTGAATATGGTTTGAAAGAATCCGGACTTAGCAAGCTGATCAAGGCTTCTTATGCGCTTTTAAATCTGATTACTTATTTTACGGCAGGTGTTAAGGAAGTGCGTGCCTGGACTATTGTGAAAGGCTGGAAGGCACCACAGGCAGCCGGTGTGATCCATAGTGATTTTGAGAAAGGATTTATCCGTGCGGAGGTAATTAAGCTTGCAGATTACGAGCAATATAAAACGGAGGCAGGCGTGAAGGAAGTGGGGAAAATGGCTGTCGAAGGCAAAGAATATATTGTTGCCGATGGCGATATCATGCACTTCCGTTTTAATGTTTAATTTTTTCAGAAAATATTAGATTGTTAGAATGTGAAAGAAGTCAAGTTTTCAAAACTTGACTTCTTTTTTTGCGGATTAATACTATCAATCTTCAACCTGATCTGCAAGATCTTTATGAATCATAGCCCGGAAAGTATCAGCCATGTAAATCATGTGATTTATCTGAAACTGTGCTTTTTGTAATATGTTTACTCTTAAACCATCTGAGATGAGTTTGTCAAAGAGCTGATAAAGCAAAATCATATCCCTGACATTTCTTGAAAAATCCCTGATGATATACATTTGAAATCCCCGGTCATCTTCTTTTGAAAAATATAATACAATAAAAAGGTCCGTTGTATTAAAAAACGAAATTACACGATCTTCTTCAAACTTAACCGGCATTTCCTGGTGATCTGCGAGACAGTCAATGATTTCAATTTCATTACTCGTAAAGTATAAGTTAGGCGTAAGATTCCAGGATAGTGGATTAGCTTTCATGTTTGTTGACGTTTAGTATATTTCCGTATCCATTATATACTAATCTATCAATTAATTAGATCATTTAAAGAAAAAATTAGATATTTTATCTTCTTCTGTTCCATTCTATTGTTTTATACCCAATGAGAAGGTCTGACCGGCCGGCTGGCGGACGGTGATAAATAAGTATATCATAATCGTTTTCAGTTGCAGCATAATTGCCCTCAATAATACCTTCATCCGGTTTTTGACCAGACTTAACGGTTGTATAATCGTAATTGATCACACCTTGCTTCATCAGGATCTGTGCCTGGTAAGCCTTGGCATCTGCATTATATTCCATTTTGTTCTGTTCATTAAGGAGCCATAAATTAAAAGCGCCATTCACATAAACGGTAGCATCAGGATCTTCTGCGGCACGTAAGGTAAACAGCACAGGCGTATAATCTGCTTCAACACTGCCACGTCCTGATTCCTTCTGATCTACGATATATTGTCCGTTCAAATCTTCGATCTGAAGGTAGCCATTATCAGCGCGGGACTTATCGGGTGTAATGGCCAGGCTCGTCTGGTCAGCACCTCTTTCCAATTCATACACGCCATAACCTCGGCCTGATAAAGTCCTGCTGTCAAAATAACGAAATTCATTGCCTCCGGGAAAAGTATTTTCCAGGTTAAAAAAAGTGTATTCCAAAAGCTGGTCAAATGGCTGTACGTTGGTCGGTTTAAAATTTGTTTTAGCCTGATCCCACCGAAAGTTTTTGCGGATAAATACTTTCAAGTCCTGCTGAGGAGAAATGAGATTATATCCTTTGTAGCTGATACTGAAATCAATCTGCTGATCTGTAAACTGCTGCTGTATACCCTGTGAAAATTTGGCCTCGGCATTGATGCTTATTCTTGTATCGTAAATCATAAATCTTCGCGTAAGCAAGGTTTTTTTTCCTCTGTCGGTATAAACCATGATTACATAATTCCCTGAAAGTTTCAGCTTTGGTATCTCAAAACGGTAATGTGTGTAAGGAATTTTGGTGCTGAACGACTGCTCATAGGTTGTAATCGGATAGTCGTTATACTCATAGGTGAATTCAATATCATTCAGGTTCGACTTTGTCCAGTCTGCATTACAGGAGAATATTTTTGCCCGCAAACCCGTCATATTAGTGCTCATATCATCAAATTCCAGAACGAGTGGCGATGAACTTTGAATCGGAATAATGGGCGGCGCAATCAACCTCGTAGGATTTTCTTTATCATTGATGCCCGGATAAAGTAAAACCGTTTTAATATCATCATGATAAATAAAATCTTCCAGCCGCATATCTGTAAATTGTGCATGGGAGAGAAGAGAACTAAGACTAAAAAGTGTAAAAAGGATATAGCGCATACTGATCAGGGCAAAATGTTACTTTGAAACAAACACAACGTATTCAGGAGCGTGATGTTTAACATAATTAACTATTTTTGTTATATAACTGAAACAATATGACTGCACAGCCTCAAAAATATTATTCAGCAGCAGAATACCTCGAACTTGAAAGGGAAGCTGATTATAAAAGTGAATATTATCACGGAGAGATTTTTGCTATGGCCGGTGCCGGCCATAACCATAATCGGATTGTAGAGAATTTAACGGGTGAATGTTACATCGCTTTCAAGGGAAAACAATGCCGTACCTTTTCCAGCGACCAAAGAATTCATATTCCGGAAACAGGACTTTACACTTATCCGGATTTACTCATCGTTTGTGATAAAAATCAATATCTGGATGATAAGAAAGATACCATCCTTAATCCAACCGTCATCATTGAAGTGCTTTCTGAAAGTACCGAAGCATATGACCGTGGCCAGAAGTTTCACTTTTATCGGAGCATAAGTTCTCTTCAAGAATATGTTTTAATCAATTCCCGTTCTTTTGCAGCAGAAGTTTTTCGTAAAAATGAAGATGGCCTTTGGGTGCTGGCTTCGGAAGCATACAATTTGAACGATCAACTAGAAATTGCAAGCGTTAGACTTAACCTTCTCATGGCTGATATTTATGCACAGACAGAGGATCTGATTTAACGGTTTGATAAATAAATAAAAATGTCCATTTCAGACTTTTACTGAAATGGACATTTTTATTTATCTCTATTAAAATATTTCAACCCAGTTCTTCAACCTCCATCATCGCGGTTTCCCACGATTCAGTTGCCTGATCAAGTTTTTTCTTTACGTCGGCGTAAAAACGGTTCAATTCAGCAAGTTTTGCAGAATCATTGTATATAGCCGGCTGAGCTAACTTCTCTTCAGTTTCTGATTTTTTTGCTTCAAGATTATTAATTGTCGCTTCCAATTCCTCTACCTGCTTTTTCGCTTTTTTCAGTTTCTGAGCGTCTTCAGGAGAGCTTGCTTTATTGCCATTATTTTTTTGAGCGTTTCCATTATTATTCGCTGGCTGGTTGCTCTTAACTTGTGGCGGTGCACTACTTACTACTGCTTTTTCACTCACAGCAGACTGAAGTCCTCGTTCCTCAATCCAGCGTTCATATTCTGCGTATGTACCCGGATATTCTTTAATCTGGTGATCTTCGATATACCAGATTTTATTGGCAATGGATTCAACAAAGTACCTGTCGTGGGAAACTACAATATAGCTGCCTTCATATTGCTGCAAAGCCTGAATCAAAATATTCACCGACTGCATGTCCAAGTGGTTGGTAGGCTCATCGAGCAGCAGGAAGTTTGCTTCTGAGAGCAAAACTTTAGCTAAAGCTACACGTGATTTCTCACCGCCTGAAAGTACCTTGATTTTCTTGAAAACATCATCGCCCGAGAAAAGGAAACAACCTAAAACCGTACGTAATTCTGTTTCCGTTTTGGTGGAATTAGCATATTTAAGCTCCTCCAGAAGGTTATGGTTTACATTCAGAGATTCCAGCTGATGCTGTGCGTAGAACGTAAACATTACATTATGGCCTAACCTTCTTTTTCCTTCAATCGGCTCCGTACCAGCAACAACGCGCAAAGCGGTCGATTTTCCGCGTCCGTTCGCACCAATCAAAGCAATTTTATCACCACGTTCCATGGTAATATTGGTATGGTCAAGAATGACCTTTTCGCCATAGGCTTTGGAGGCATCTTCCAGCTGAAAAACGTGACGGCCCGGCTGCGTAGTAAACTGAAAACGGAAATGAACTTTTGCATTTTCATCCACAACCTGATCAACCACATCCATCCTGTCAAGCGCTTTCACGCGGCTTTGCACCTGCTTGGATTTAGTTGCTTTGGCTTTGAAACGTTCGATAAAACGTTCGGTCTGTTTGATTTTAGCCTGCTGGTTTTCAAAAGCACCACGTTGAATATCATTACGCAACGCTTTTTCCTCCATATAGTAAGAGTAATTTCCGGAATACAGATTTAACTTTCCTCCGGAAACTTCTACAATCGTATCAACAGTATTATCAAGAAATGCCCTATCGTGAGAAACCACAATCACGGCACCTTCATAACTCTGGACGTATTTTTCCACCCACTGAATAGACGGTAAGTCCAAGTGGTTGGTAGGTTCATCGAGCATTAACAGCGAAGGTTTCTGCAAAAGTAATTTTGCAAGCATCACCCGCATTCTCCAACCTCCGGAAAATAATCTTAGTGGTCTGTGCAAATCATCCGTAACAAAACCAAGTCCTTCCAGAATCGATTCGGCTTTGGACTGAATCGTATATCCGTCCAGTGCATCAAATTCATCCTGAACACGAGCCAGCTTATCCACGAGTTCATCGCGGTAGTCGTGCTCCATGTCGTAAAGGATTTTATCGATCTGTACCTGAAGCTGATTCTGGCGTTCAAAAGCCTGCATGGCTACCGCCAGAATGGAATCATCACTTTGGTAAGAAAGCAAATCCTGATTCAAAAACCCGATGGTACAATCTCCTGATTTGGAGATACGTCCTTCATCCGGCTGGTATTCGCCATCGATCATCCGGAGCAGAGTAGACTTGCCGGTTCCGTTCTGACCGATAAGGCCAATTTTTTGTTTTGGCTTAATATGAAGCGACGCGCTATCGTATAGTGCGCGGTCGCCGAGAAAATAACTGAGGTTCGTAATCGCGATCATGCCGCAAAGGTACGGATAAGATAGAGATTGTAAAAATGCAACTTGTTGGAATAGTTATAAAGTCAAACAGTTAACCCGAAATATGACATTATTCCTGTAAATTTGGCTGTAGGTTACACAGAGTTTCTCAGAGGATAGGAGAGAGACACAGAGAGGGAAATTAACTCTGTGTCTCTCTTATTAACTCCGTGGTACTCTGTGTAACCTTTAATCATTAAACATCCGGATTTTGAACAATTTATTTCCCATATTTCTTAAACTAGAAAATCTTCATACCCTCATTGTCGGTGGAGGTTATGTTGGTCTGGAAAAAATTACAGCTGTTTTAGAGAATTCTCCTGCGGCAACCGTCACACTTGTTTCTCCGGAAATCAGACAGGAAATCCTGAATATAGCAGCAAACAATTCAAGAATTACTTTGTTAAAAAGAAAATTCGTGGACGAGGATCTTATGGAAAAGGATCTGGTGATTGTTGCTACCAACGATAAGGAAGAAAATAAACGCATTAAATCTGTTGCCCGGGCCAAACATATGCTTTGCAACGTTGCTGATACACCACCTTTATGCGATTTTTATCTTTCTTCTGTGGTACGGAAAGGAAATCTGAAAGTGGCAATTTCTACGAATGGAATGTCTCCAACGATGGCAAAAAGGCTAAAGGAAGTCTTAAATGATGCACTGCCTGATAATCTGGAAACGGCTATGGAGCAGTTAAAAGCAGTACGAGATATGTTGAAAGGTGATTTTGCTTATAAGGTGGATGAACTAAATCGGATTACTTCAGTGCTGGTTGAAAAATCTGAGAGTAAGGAATAAAACAAACCAAAAGGTTTAGTGCCGAAGTCCAAATTCTCGGATTGCTTTCGGGAAATTTTTTCCTTCATGTCCGGACCTGCTTAATTTAACCAAAGCAAAGCGTTGCAAAGTATCCAGCTCCATCCATTGTTTTAAGGTTAACTCCGGACAATTCCATTCGACAGCCTTTTGCTGAATTTCATCCGGAACGTTGTGAAGTTCGTTCCAGGCGTCATCAACGGATGTTAATAAACTGACCTCATGATCGGTATGTTTCCAAACTAATTTTTTTACAAACTCACCATATGAATCAACTTCTGAATCCAGATAACAGGGCAGAAATGCAAGCTGTGTTTTTTCTTCAGCAGTGATCCTTACCCATTCCGGTAATTTTAATTTTATGCCGCAGCTATCCAGTTTGTAGCGAACAATCATCGGAATGCAGCGAAGTGATTCAACAAAATCACTTTCAAAATCAAAGAAAAAAGGGGTAATGGTTTCAGTTTTCATTTCGATGCGATTTAAAATAAAACGGAAGCAGGTAACTGAATTTCAATTAGTTCATCTTTTTCTGTACCACAGGTAGCACAGCAATAATCCACAGGCAAGGAGTCAAAAGTTGTCCCCGGCAAAACATTATTAAGTGTGTCGCCATACTCGGGATGATAAATCGTCAGGCAGTTGGGGCATTGATGAACCGTTAGTAGCAAATCAGCTGTTTCTTTTACTTCTTCCTCAATGTGGAAGGTTTCCGTGTTTTCCAGAGAACGGCGGTTGTTAAACTTTCTGCATAATTTTTCAAGTTGCCACGGCAAATGAATTTTGAATAATCCTCTCTCAAACAAAATATGCTTGCGGCTGTTTGGATTGAAATTTTCCGTGTGATATAAATCGTAGACACTGAAAAGTGAAAGTTGTGCAAACTGAATCAGTGGTCTTTTTCGGATTAAAATGGACCCGAAAACTTCTGACTTTGCGCGTGTTTGTATGCCAAAAGAAAGTCCGAACGTACGTGTGTCATTTTTTTCTATATAGCGTACCAGGAAGTCTTTCAAACGTGTGCCATCTTCCGTATGATCTTCTGTTTGCCAGGCAAGTTCGTTCGCGGCGTGACGGACATTGATATTGTGTTTGCCAAGAATATTGCTCCATGAAGAACGATGATTGTCTTCAATTCCTTTGATAATCAACGACCTCCAAGGTGTTACGCAAAGTTCTCCCACACGTGTTTTGAGACAAAGCAGGCATAAGTCGATCAGGAATTCAACGGAAAATAATTCATTCCGCCGATACAGCCCTAGCCAGGTTCTTGATTCGTAGCGGTTGAATCCTTCGTAATAAGGAAGTGAAAAGGAAGGCAGTTCCAGTTCGTGGGCCGCTGGAATTGAAATATAGGTTGTTTGTTCTTTTACTGTTCCATATAGACTTTCAGCGTTTTCGCACGACTCATCAAGCATGCAGTTCTCCAGAATTTTTGAAAGTCGTCCGATCTCATTGGTATAGATTAATTCCGGCCATCGGAAGAGTGTATTGCTTTGTTTTAACCGTATATATAGATACCAGTAATGTGAATCCGGTGATGAAACAAAATTTAAATTTCCAGTGAAGAAGGGGGTGAAACTCTGGTTGGAATCAGATATATTGATTTTTAGCTGTGGCTGATAATCGAAACTGTCCAGCACGGAATGATATTCATTACTGCCCAGCCACTGGCCGGTTCTGAATACTTCCTCGCCACAATAGGAACTGATAATATTTGGATATTTGTCAGTATTCAATTCATAACTGATGTTCAGTTTTTGCAGGTCTTTTTCTATAAAACGGACTACCTCATAATGAACAGTCAACAGTAACTGCTGCCGAGCTCCGAAACGCACTTTCCGGATGCCCGATGCCCAGGCGATCGTCAGGATTTCTTTCAAATATCCCGGCGAAACGATGCCTCCGGGGAGGTTGATTTTTATGGTATAATAATCGCGCATGGTTGTTGTTTCTAATTCGTTATTGTTTTCGTAATATCCATTCCGAATTCCGCTATCCGATCCTATTCGATAGATAGGGCGTTGCCCCATCCTAAGATATAGCGCCCTTTCAGGGCTTGGAAATTTCGACCATAGCCCTGAAAGGGTGTCATACCTTATCGGTGGGCAAAGCCCATCAAACCGTCACCATTTCCATTCGTTCCAAAATGGCCCGAACCTCCGGCCGGCATGATCCGCACCCAGTTCCCGCCCCCGTTTTCTGACAAAGCTTTTGAAAATCATTACACCCTTTCCGAATCGCATTTTCCAAATTTCCCTGTCCCACATTATTGCAGGAACAAACCAATTTTCCTTCCATCGGATCGGCTTTTTGGCTAGCTCTTAATAATTGAAGCCGTTTTTCCGACAATTCAGTGCCCTTTGCAATCAGATCCCGGAATTCCAAAAATTCATTTTTATCACCAATCAAAATCGCTCCGACCAGTCTGTCCTGGTGGACAATACATTTTTTATAATATCTTTTTGATTTGTCAATGAAGACAATCTCTTCATAAGCCGGGTCGTTGGCGGGCGCTTCCGTCATTCCGATACTGCTCATATGCAGACCTTCCATTTTTAAGATATTCATGGAAACGCTGCCTTGATAAGGCTGAGAAATATCACCAGCTATGAAATGCGCCGCGACCTCCGCCTGTTGTTCAGCCGCCAAAGTTATCCCCCACATTTGTCCGCGCCATTCAGCAATTTCTCCGGCCGTGAAAATGGCATCATCAGAAGTTTGCATATAGTCATTGACCAAAATCCCGCGCTTGTTTTCGATGCCTGCCTCACGAGCCAGTTCAATCGTCGGAACCGTCCCAATGGCCAGTACAACAACCTGGCAAGCTATTTTCCGACCAGATTTCAGTAATATGCCTTCAACTTTGTCAGTCCCTTTATACGTTGAAACTTCATCGTTAAAGTAAATTTCAATACCTCGGTCCGTTAAATCCTGATAAAGTAATTCACTCGCCAGCGGATCCAGTTGTCGTTCCATCAATCGTCCGCTGCGTTGAATAACGGTTACCCGTACATTCATTTTACGGAAAGATGCTGCAAGTTCCAGGCCTAAAATTCCACCGCCGACGATCACAGCATGAGCGTCGCCCTGGTTTACAAAAGGCAAAAGTCTGTCCGCATCCATTCTGGAACGCATGTTGAAAATGCCAGGTAATTCCGGGACTCCTTTCGGTTTGAAAGACCTGCTGCCCATGCCCAGAATCAGTTTGTCGTAGCTGTGTTCATTTTCTTCGCTATCGGTCAAAATTTTATTTTTCCTGTCAATGTGAACAATGCTGATTCCTTTATGAACAATAATGTTAGCCTCTGAAAATTGTTCTTCTCGCAGTTTTACAAGCTGCTCCCAGCTTTGCTCTCCGCTGATGTAGTCGGGGAGGAGAACGCGGTTGTAAAACGGATAAATTTCTTTTGAAAAAACATGGATTTCGTCATCCAGATTGAGCGTCCGATACGTATTGACAAAACCTAAACCCGCCGAACCTGCACCGATAACGATTATTTTTTCAAAAGGTTTTTTGTATAATGAAACCTCAATCGCCGAAAACTTAAAATCCGGTTCTTTCGATCGGGGATCAACCAGAGAATTGGTGAGATTATTAGCTCTTCCTAAATTACTGCCCAGTATTTTTCCCCAATGCATAGGCAAGAAACATAATCCCTGACGTACATCTTCACTTAATTGCGCTTTCACACGAACCTCACCCCGGCGCCCTTTCACGACAACCAGTTTTCCTTCTGTTATATTTCTTGCTTCCGCATCCTTCGGATGAATTTGTAAATAGGGTTGCGGTATATGTTGTTTAAGTTTTGTGACCCTGCCGGTTTTGGTCATTGTATGCCATTGATCACGGATACGGCCGGTGGTAAGTACTAATGGGAAATTTTCATCCGTTGGTTCGGAAGTGTTTTCATCCGCGATTGCAAAAATTTGAGCTCTTTTGTTAGGGGTGTAGAAGTTGTGGTCGGTGAAAAGTCGTTTCGTTCCAACTGCTGAAGCTTGCGTAATATCCTGACTTTCAACGGTTGATAACGTCTCGTTATTCGTTCGTTTTTGTGCTGCCAAAGGCCACTGAACACTACGTTTATTTTTCAGTAAACCATAACTAACTCCTGAGACGTCAATATTTGTATTAGCGGTGATTTTAACATACTCGTCATAAACCTCAGACGTATTTTTGTAATCAAAAGCGTCTGCAAAGCCCATTTTTTGAGCAAACTTCCAGATGATTTCAGCGTCCGGCAAAGCCTCTCCCGGAGCTTCCAATGCTTTTGGGAGATAGGTAATCCGTCTTTCTGCATTCGTCATCGTTCCTTCTTTTTCCAGCCAGGCTGCGGCAGGCAAAACAACATCGGCAAAATGAACCGTATCAGCCAGATTTGAGACATCCTGGACCACCACAAACCTTGAATTTTTCAGCGCTTTTTCGGCCACATTGATATCCGGCATACTGACTACTGGATTCGTATTAATAATCCAGATTGCTTTCAGACGGTCGTCAGCAAGGGCTTCAAACATTTCAGTTGCTGTAAATCCCGGCTTATGCGCAATTTTGACGGGACTATGCCAAAATGTCTCCATTTCTTCCCGGTGTATAGCATTGGTCACATCGCGGTGTGCGGGGAGAATGTTGGCAAGTCCGCCTGTTTCACGGCCACCCATTGCATTCGGTTGTCCGGTTAAAGAAAATGGGCCATTACCAGGAGAACCAATTTTCCCCGTTATTAAATGCAAATTGATCAGCGAAAGATTTTTGTTTACCCCAATAACAGATTGATTCAAACCCATAGTCCAAAGGGAAAGAAATCCTTTCGAGGCTCCGATCCATTCGGCTGCCTGGTAAATATCCTTTGCATCAATCCCGCAAATTTCAGCGGCTTCGTCAATTGTTCTTTCAAAAACTTTTTCCTGGAAAAGAGAAAATCCGTCCGTATGGTTTTCTATAAAATCTGGATTGATATAATTTTTTTCAATCAATATGCGTCCGATTGCGTTATTTAAAACAATATCAGTTCCGGGAACAATCCCTAAATGCAAATCAGATGAACGCGCCGTATCAGTGCGACGCGGATCTACACAAATAATTTTAACATTCGGATTAGCAGCTTTATGCGCTTCTATCCGTCGCCATAAAATCGGATGACACCAGGCAGGATTTGCACCCGTCACATAAAAAACATCCGCTTCTTCGATATCGTCATAACACACCGGAACGCAATCTTCGCCGAGTGAAAGTTTATAACCTACCACAGCAGAGCTCATGCAAAGCCGGGAATTGGTATCGATATTATTGGAGCCAATAAAACCTTTGATCAGCTTGTTGACCAGATAATATTCTTCTGTCAAACATTGTCCGGAAACATAAAAAGCAACCGAATCAGGGCCGAATTTTTTGATCAGTGTCTTGAAGACAGCAGCCGTTCTGTCCAGTGCTTCGTCCCACGAAACGCGTTGCAAAGGCATTGAACGGTTCAGTCGCATTTGCGGATAAAGCAACCGGTCCGACTGATCCATCACCGTGTAATGCAAATTCACGCCTTTTGAGCAAAGCATACCTTTGCTGGAAGGATGTTCTTTGTCCCCTTCCAGGCTAAGCCGGCCGTTCGTTTCTTTTGTTACAACAACGCCGCACCCTACGCCGCAATAGCAACAGGTTGATTTGAAGGTATCAGACGAAGTTTTCATAGCAAAAGGGATTAATTACTGATTATGAATTTGCAGTTTCAAGTGTGGCCGGTTCGGTAATTGTGGAGCGCATTTTATCGAAATTCACCAGGGCGACTACCGCAGCAACGCAGGCGATGGCAACGCCGATGTAGACAAATGCCTGGGAATAAGATATTGAACTGGATTTGAAAAGGAAACCTGCAAGTACAGCTCCCACATTTCCGCCCGCACCTACAATTCCACTGACAGAGCCAATGGCTTTTTGGTTAACAAAAGGCACAATTGCATAGGTTACACCATTTGCCATTTTCAAGAACATGGCGAAACATAACATACTTATTACGGCAATTGTCAAGGTTGAACTTTGAGCAAAAAGCGCGATACCAACACCTTCCATGGCCAGCAAAAGCGCCAGCAAGCGACCCTTACCAAGCATTCCATATTTCAAACCTACTTTGTCTGCCACAATTCCGCCGAGTGCCCGGGCAAATAAATTCATGAAACCAAATGTTCCGGCCAGTATTCCCGCAACTGCTAGCGTCGTGTCGAAGTTTTCGAAAAAGTATAAAGCAGCAATATTATCAAACGTGATCTCAATACCAAAACAAGCGCCGTAGGCCAGAAATAATGCCCAGGTGCGGGGATCTTTCATAGCCATTGTCATCGTTCCTTTTACTTTAACAGCAGAATTCTGGCTGGCTTCAGGAAGTTCATCGAAGTTTCCGGCAGGCGTATCTTTCGTGTAAAAATAATAGACAAAGGCAAAAATCAGTAGAGCAACACCAGGTACGATCATCGCCAGGCGCCAGGCGGATTCCGGCAAGTAACCGGCTCCAATGAAACCTGCGAAGATCAAAGGCATCACCATGTTGGTGACACCGCCACCAAGGTTTCCCCAGCCACCAGCCACTGCATTGGCTGTCCCTACGATTTTCTTGTCAAACATCACAGACGTGTGATATTGGGTAACGACAAACGAAGCACCGATCACGCCGATCGCCAATCTGAAAAGTAAAAATCCTTCATAAGAATGTACCAAACCGACGGTCATGACCGGAATTGAACAGATTCCAAGAAGCGCTGTATAGGTTTTTCTTGGTCCCCAGGTGTCGCAAAGTTTGCCAACTGCGATCCGGGCAATTACTGTTGCGGCTACTGATGCAATAATAATATTTCCGATTTGTCCTTTTGTCAGGCCTAGATCTGTTTTAACCACAGTCATCAGGGGAGCCAATCCGAACCAGCCAAAAAAGCATAGAAAAAATGCCATCCAGGTTAGATGAAAAGTTCTCATCTGGACGCCTTTTGCGCTGAAAATATTTAATTTCTGTAACGGTTTATTCGACATTTCCATAGTTCAATACGTTTTAAACTTTTGATAATAAGAGTGATGTAGAATTTGAAATCGATAGTATGGTGATTATTTCAGAAAATCCGGCTTGATGCTGATCATCAGATAAGCCCAGTTAGCCATTTTTTGCGGATCGGTCACGGCTTTTGCCTGGGCGAGTGAATTGGTTGGTAAAAATGTGCAGTACCCTCCCTGAAAACTTATTGTTTTTGTTAAATTATAAGTAGCGATAATGTCAAGTTCTTCTCCAAAATTGCTGGTTAATTTTTCGTCTTTCGCATTTATAATTTGAGCCGCGCTGGAAAATTGATGCAGATCAGCTTGTATGGAAAGTTTGGAAGATGCTCTGATTGTACTGCTTAAAAACAGGTCAGACAATCCACCTTTCCCGAATCCGTTAGCCGCGTAGAAGTAATCCATTTGTCCCCAGAATTTATGCGGTGTTCCGTAAAGAGGGTCGAAGCTTCTGTTTTTGGTATTGCCTGAACTGCTTCCTGAGGTATAGTCAAAACCTGGCCCAATCGAAATAAATTGATTCACTTCGTAACTTCCCCTGATCGAATACATATAAGCGGAGAGGTTTTGTCCATCTTTATCTTTTCCTTTCTGTAAGTAAGCGCTCGCCGTCAGATTCACACTCTTTCCCAGTTTGGTTTGAATAAACGGACCCAGTGTGACGCGGCTGTTGACACCTTTTTCCGGTGTTTTGACACCTGCCTGTGTTAAGCTGTATTTTTGAAAATCGTCTTTTAAAATCAGGAACGAAACATTTCCCTGACTTAGCTTTTTGCCAAAATATCCAAACTGCATAGACTTGTACATGGTGCCGATACCGTTTGTTCCGGCAGCGTATCCGTTAGAAACGCCATTGTATAAAGTACCAGTTTTTAACTCACTGTTCTGGTTATACGCAAAGCCAAGATGTGCTGTAAATCCTTTGTTGCTATACTTAATTAATGCCGCGTCATGGCGTCTCGCCTGTTGCAGCCAGTCAAGATTTCCGAGTAACCGGCTGTCGTCGTAAAGCAATTCCTGACGCCCGATCTTGATTGAAAATTCCTTTCCAAGTTTGGTGTAATTTGTATCAAGCAAACTGATTTCTCCCCAGGCCTCGTGTAACATAAAGCCATTCAAGTTAGTATTTACCACACGGTTATTGGTGGAAGCATCTTGTCCCCAGACTCTTACGTCCTGAGCAGAAATGTAAAATTGTGAGCGGTATCCTTTGTATCCAACATTTAAACGTGTGCGTTGTGAAGTGAAAAATGCGGGTTTGCTTCCTTTGGAAAGGGGAGATCCTTGACCGTGAAGAAGTTCTGAACGTGTGCGAAGCTGACCGGAAATACTTAATTGAGCCAAAGATTTAGATGGAACAAGAAAAGACAAAGCCAGCACAACTCCCGCAATAAGGAGGTAACGAATTGTTTTCATTTGAATCGTGGATAAAATGAAAAAAGATACTGTTGTCACATGGTGACAGAATTCGATCTCGAAGACAGCTCCGTGCGCTCGGGATATTCAGGAATTTGGTTTACGTTCTTTTTTCCATTTTATTTGAAGCGTTTGTGTGATACATAAACAATATCCCTTGGTTTGAATAGCCCTGTTGGGATAATACATGAGCCGATTTTGGTGTCCCCACACCGGATCGGCTTTTATTTTAAGAGGCCAGATTGGCGCTCTGCAAATACTCCATCGCGTAGGATGGATGCAATCCAACAACCTCTCCAAGCACAATGATTGCCGGTGTGCCCAGTTTATTTTCTTTCACTAATTGCGGCATTTCCCAAACCTGCCCGATCACACTTTTTTCGTCAGGGCGGGTTCCATTCTGGATCACGGCCATTGGTAAATGTCCGCGGCCAAAATATTTATACAAGTCACAAATTTCATTTAGCTTATTCATTCCCATCAAAACCACGATCGTCGCTTTCGACTGAGCGGCCAATCGCATGTCATCGGATAACTCACCATTTCTGGTAGTTCCTGTTATTACCCAAAAACTTTCACTCACACCGCGGCGTGTTACCGGAATTTCCAGGGAAGCTGGAACAGCGATGCAGCTTGAAACGCCAGGAATAATTTCACATTTAATATCATGGTCACGTGCATATTCCATTTCCTCATGTCCACGTCCGAAAACAAAAGAATCACCGCCTTTCAGACGGACTACATGTCCGCGTTTCCGGGCAAGCTTTACGATCAGTCCATTGATTTCGTTCTGAGAAAAGGAGGTTTCGCCTGCCTTTTTTCCAACATATATTTTCAGTGCAGCTTCTGGTGCGAAGTCAAGAATTTCAGTACTGACCAGTTCATCGTATAAAACGACATCTGCTGTTTTCAAGACTTTAATTCCTTTCAAGGTAATCAGCTCTCCGTTTCCCGGACCTGCTCCCACGAGTGTAAGTTTCGGCTCCATCTATTATATATGTGCTCTGGTGAATATTAGAAATGTACTACGAATAGTAAAAATTAACTATGTTCATTTGTTGGATCAAAATTAGTATCAATATTTTATAAAACAACACTTTTGCCAAAAATTAAGTATGAATTTTAACTTAAATTAGAATTAAAAGTTAGGAATTAATAAAAACACGTTTTAATTTTGACATGTACTATTAGGTAATAAGATATAGTAATTATTAAAATAATACAACAAAACAACAGGGTTATTCAAAATTAATAGTTACTTATAACTATGAAAGCAAACACAAACACGCATATCGTTGTAATCGGCAATGGTATGGTTGGCTACAAATTCTGCGAGAAATTGCTGGCCAAGAAGAAAAATGATCAGGAATTCATGCTGACGGTTTTTGGGGAAGAACCTCGCGTGGCCTATGATCGCGTACATTTGAGTGAGTATTTTGCTGGTAAGACTGCGGATGATCTTACGATGGCGAGTAAGGAATGGTATGAAGAAAATAACATCAGACTATTTCTTTCCGACCCTGTTGTTGATATCGATACCCAGGAAAAACTGGTGCGGTCGCATCATGGGCATGTAGTACATTACGACTATCTGATCATGGCAACAGGTTCCGGCGCCTTTGTTCCATCCATTCCAGGCGTGGAAAAAGATGGTGTTTTTGTTTATCGTACTATAGAAGATCTGGAGCTGATCCAGTCCTATGCCCGCAAGGCAAAAAGAGGAGCGGTTTTGGGAGGAGGTTTGCTTGGTCTGGAAGCGGCAAAAGCGCTGCTTGATCTTGGTCTGGAAGAAGCGCATGTTGTTGAATTTGCATCCCGTTTAATGCCAAGACAAATAGACGACGCAGGTTCCAAGATCCTGCAAAACCAGTTGGAATCCCTTGGACTGAATATCCATCTTGCAAAAAGCACCCAGGAAATCGTTGGTGATGATTGTATTAAAGGAATGCAGTTTGTCGATAATACATTTCTGGATGTGGATATGCTGGTGATTTCGGCCGGTATCCGTCCGCGCGATGAACTGGCAAAAATTGCGGGATTGGAAACCCATCCACGCGGCGGAATTATTGTTGATAACGGATTAAGAACCTCAGATCCTTACATTTTTGCGATTGGCGAATGTGCCTTGGCTCACCATATGATCTATGGTTTGATTGCGCCAGGTTATGAGATGGCTGACGTGGTTGCCAGCGCACTGACAGGTGTCGATAAAGAATTTTTGCCTTATGATATGTCGACGAAACTGAAACTGATCGGAACCGATGTTGCGAGTTTTGGAGATCCGTTCATCGAGGAGCCGGCCTGCAAGACGATTCGCTACGAAAATAAAGCAAAAGGAATATATAAAAGAATCAATGTTTCGCCGGATGGCAAAGAATTGCTGGGCGGAATTTTGGTAGGTGATGCGGAGCAGTATAATATGCTTCTGCAAACCTGCAAAAATAAAACGATTCTGCCCCCTGATTCCGAAGATCTGATTTTAGGTTCAAGAGGTGGAGAAGAAGCAGGTGCCGGTGTGATGAGTTTGTTGGATGATGCTTTAATCTGCTCTTGTGAAGCGATTACCAAAGGAATGCTTTGTCAGGAAGTGGGTGAGAAAGGAAACAATACGATCGATCTGCTTAAAAAATCCTGTAAAGCCGGAACCGGATGTGGTGGTTGCGTGCCTTTGGTAAAGGATATTATTCAGGGTGTGATGAAGCAAAATGGCCAGTATGTAAAAACGGTTATCTGCGAACATTTTGATCATTCGCGTCAGGAATTACTGGATCTGGTGAAAATGAACGGGTTGAAAACCTATGGTGAAGTGCTGAATGAATTTGGGCATGGAGATGGGTGTGAAGTTTGTAAACCGCTTGTAGCATCTGTTTTAGCCAGCCTTTGGAACGAAAATGTATTGACCAAAGACCGAGCGCCGATTCAGGATTCCAACGACCGTTATTTAGCAAATATTCAAAAAGGAGGTACTTATTCTGTCGTTCCGAGAATTCCGGGAGGAGAAATTACGCCGGATAAATTAATTGTGATCGGGCAGGTTGCCAAAAAATATAATCTGTATACCAAAATTACCGGTGGACAGAGAATTGACCTTTTCGGGGCGCATGTCAATGATTTGCCGCTGATCTGGGAAGAATTGATTGATGCCGGTTTTGAAAGTGGGCATGCCTATGGAAAAGCATTAAGAACAGTAAAAAGTTGTGTTGGATCAACCTGGTGCCGTTTTGGCGTTCAGGATTCCGTGTCTTTTGCCATTGAAATTGAAGACCGTTATAAAGGAATAAGGGCACCGCATAAATTTAAATCAGCGGTTTCAGGATGTGTCCGTGAATGTGCCGAAGCGCAAAGTAAGGATTTTGGGATCATTGCTACGGAAAAAGGATGGAATTTATATGTCTGCGGAAATGGAGGGTCAAAACCTCAGCATGCACAATTACTTGCTTCGGATGTCGACAAGGAAACGTGTATAAAACTGATCGACCGGTTTCTGATGTTCTACATAAAAACAGCAGATCCGTTGGCAAGAACAGCTACGTGGCTGAATAAAATGGAAGGTGGAATGTCGTACTTGAAAGCGGTCGTAGTTGATGACTTATTGGGATTGGCTAATGCATTCGAACAAGAAATGCAGACTTTGATCAATAACTACAAATGTGAATGGAAAGAGGTTGTGGATAGTCCTGAATTGAGAAAACGCTACAACCATTTCGTAAACGTCCCGGAAAAAGATCCAACCATCGTATTTGAAGAAATGCGTACCCAAAAACGAGCCAAAGAATGGGTATAGCAAAGGCCTGAAAGGCCGTCATATCTCAACACCGGGCACCGCCCGGTGAATTTCTACATCCCATAGAATTCTAAAATCATGGAACCAACACATAACACAAAAGACAGAATAACCTGGCACCTCGCCTGCAGCGTAAGCGACATTCCGGAAGACGGCGGAGGCTGCGCCCTGATAGAAGGCAAACAAATCGCTATCTTTAACTTCGCCCGTCGGGGCGAGTGGTACGCCACAGACAATGAATGTCCGCATCGTCAGCAAATGGCCATTGGACGTGGCATGATCGGCAGTCAGGGAGAAGAACCAAAAGTAGCTTGTCCGTTTCACAAAAAAACTTTTTCTTTGAGAAGCGGTCAATGCCTGACTGATGATGATTATAAGATCAATACCTTTCCTATTATTATAAAGGAAAATCAGGTTTATATTGGTTTATAAATAAAGATGGAGAAACTCGAAAGTCAGGTTGCGGATCGTCTGACGCGCTATTATATCGTCGCGCTGACTTTGGTGGCCGTGCTAACGGTTAGCGGGCTTTTTCTAATCCGGAGAACGATTAATAATCTCAACCATGACAGCCGTGTTGTAAATGTGGCCGGCCGCCAGCGTATGTTAAGCCAGCGGCTGACCAAACTTGCTATTTTACAAACCCAAGGAATATCGGCAAGTGATTCCATTAAAATCGATTCTTTACTTACTGTCTGGAAAGTCAGTCATGAACAATTGCTTCATGGCCGGATCAGGATGGAAAATGATTATGTCGTTTTTAAAAGTGATTCCATCAAAAATATGTACAAAAGTCTGGAGCCTGTTTTCCAGACCATGTATGCCAATCTGTTAACGGTTACTGATACATCAGTACCGGAGGAGAGCAAGAGAAAAGCCCTTCAGATAGTTCTAGCCACGGAGCCTATATTCCTTAAACAAATGGATGCCATCGTTTTCCAGTTTGACAGGGAAAGTTATAAGCGGATCAGAATTCTTGAACAAATTGAATGGATTTTAGACATCCTCACACTACTTGTTCTTCTGGCAGAAGGTATTCTGATTTTCAGACCCGTTGTAAATACGACACGCCGGGTTGTGCGTTTACTGGCCGAATCGGAAGAAGAGGTGAAAACAGCCAATGATAAACTGAAAATTATAAATAGTCAACTGTTAAGAGCGCAGGATGATCTAATCAGAAGTGAAGAAGAAAAATATCAGCTGCAGCTTGCAGAAAATCGTGTCAGAACTGCGGCTTTGATCGAAGGCCAGGAGGAAGAAAGAAAAAGGTTTGCGCTGGAATTGCACGACGGAATCGGTCAGATGCTGACCGGTTTGAAACTACATGCTGAAAAATTGAAGCAGGTACAATTTGCCGATGAAAAACAAAGGTTACGGTTTGATAAGCTTGTTTCCCTGATTCAGGATACGATTCAAACCACACGCCAGGTTTCTTTCAACCTGATGCCTTCCGTTTTAAGTGATTTTGGATTAAGCTCTGCATTGAACCTGCTTTGTGAACAAACCACGGAGCTGTCCGGCGTTAAAGTAGCGTTTGAAGGAAGCAGAGAGCGGATTATGCTAAGTAAACCCATGGAAATCGGTTTATACAGAATAGCTCAGGAGGCGCTAAATAATGCCATTAAACATGCAGAATCAGATAATATTAAGATAAAACTGGAACAAACACAGAATCGAATTTTTTTGGAGATTGAAGATGATGGGAAAGGATTTTTAATTAGTAATTTGAAAAACAAAAAAGAATCTTTTTTGACACAGAATGGAATTGAAAATATCCGGACGCGTACGCAGTTGCTCAACGGAGAAGTAAAGATCGTGACAAATGTGAATGCCGGTACAAAGCTGATTGTTCTCATCCCTTATAAATCATAAATCTGCCAAAATGCCAATACGAATATTAATCGTGGATGATCATTCTGTTGTGAGACAGGGTATTATTACCTTGCTGGAAGATGAAGACGATATTGATATCGTTGGCGAGGCATCGGATGGCGACGAAGTACTGGAAAGTGTATTCCGTCTGAAACCAGATGTTGTGCTGCTGGATCTGACTATGCCGCGTATGTCAGGACTGGATGCTATTAAGCTCTTGGTTCCTGCTTTTCCGGATGTTAAAATTTTGGTTTTTAGCATGCACAATAATCCCGATTATATCCTGTCGGCCGTAAAAAGCGGTGCGGCCGGTTATCTTCAGAAAGATACCGGTCGTGATGAAATCCTTAAAGCAGTTCGCAGTGTAGCTGCCGGCGAACTGTATTATCCTCCTAATGCTTCTTCTGTAATCATACGCAACCTGATTCTGCCCCAAAAAGAAAAGGTTAATCCTGAAATTATACCTGCAGATTCCACATCAGTCTGGAACAAAATGACACCCCGTGAGCAGCAGATCTTAAAATGCCTGACTGAAGGAATGAGCAGCAAAGATATTGCCGAACATTTTGCGATCAGCTCCAATACCGTAGCCAACCAAAGAGCTAGCATCATGCGGAAAGCTCATGTGAAAAATACGGCAGAACTGATAGGACTTGCACTTCGGGACCGTCAGCAGATTTAAATCTTTCGCTAAGCCTGTGTCTGCTAACAGCATAAGAAAATATTTTTCCTGTATTTATTACAATCTTTCCTTCTTGTACATATCTTGTATAACAAAAGTCACATCATTCTAAAAATTTTGTGTTTTATCGTGATTATAAAATTTTATTAGCTGAAATTTAATAATTGATTCAGCATATACCTGACTGTAAAAAATAATCGTTTTTTAGTTTGTTTATCCGTATCATTGAGTTCATTAAAATTGGATATCTATTTAATATAGAAATTTACTACAATTCAAGTATGAAGATTTTTTATCGAACCAGTGGTTTTCGACCATTCCTTGTGTTCTTTTTAGGTGCTATTTTATGTGCAGCTTTATCAATAAGTCCTTATCCTGCAACAGCTGCAAATATTGAAGTCCGTGGCGTAGTAAAAAGTAAAACCGGTGAATTGCTGATCGGTGCTACAATACGCATTAAAGGTGTTCAGAAAGGAACGGTTTCAAATGAAAAAGGGGAATTCTCAATTCCTGATGTAAACGAGGGCGCGACACTGGTGGTCACCATGATCGGCTTTCTACAAACAGAAATTCCTGCTGCCCGGTTTGTTACCATTGAGCTGAATGAAGATGCGGTTGGCCTTCAGGATGTAGTGGTTACAGGATTTCAGCAGATTGACAAAAATAAATTTACCGGCTCAGCAGTTACCTTGAAAACCGACGATATTCGTATCGACGGACTACCTGATGTAAGCCGTATGCTGGAAGGCCGTGCCGCAGGGGTTTCAATCCAGAATGTTTCCGGAACATTTGGCGCTGCACCGAAAATCCGTATTCGCGGAGCAACTTCTTTAAACGGGGATAACAAGCCTTTATGGGTGGTTGATGGCGTTGTGCTGGAAGATATTGTCAATATTTCCAATGATCAGCTTTCCAGTGGTGACCCTACTACATTGCTTGGTTCAGCAGTTGCAGGCCTTAACCCAAATGATATTGAAACTTTTGATATCCTGAAAGATGCCGCTGCCGCTGCCTTGTACGGCGCGCGTGCGATGAACGGTGTTATTGTGATCACGACTAAAAAAGGGCGTGCAGGGAAACCTGTTATCAGTTATTCAGGAAATTTCAGCACACAACTAAAGCCATCTTACAAGAATTTTAATATTATGAATTCCGCAGAACAGATGTCTGTTTTGGGAGAACTCGAAAGGAAAGGCTATCTGAATTCCAATGTGCTGGACAATGCGGATTATGGTGTATATGGCAAATATTACAGCCTGCTCAATGGGAATGATGAGGGTGCTTTTGGTATTGCCAATACGCCGGAAGCAAAAAGAGATTATTTGCTTCGTTATGCCGGTGCTAATACAGACTGGTTTGATGTTTTATTCCGTAACAATTTTATTCAGGAACATTCATTGAGTGTTTCTTTTGGAACAGATAAGTCGCAGTCCTATTTCTCCACAAGTTTTTTAAATGATAACGGCTGGACTGTTGCAGACAAGGTAAAAAGGTATACGCTTAATTTTCGTAACAACTATAAGTTATCTGATAAACTAAGTGTTGGATTTTCAACACTTTCATCTGTTCGCAATCAAAAAGCACCGGGTTCAGTCAATCGTCAAAGCAACCCTGTGGAAGGTACCTATAACCGGGATTTCGATATTAATCCATTTAATTATGCTTTGAATACCAGTCGTACGCTAACAGCTTTTGACGAGAATGGAAACAGGGAATTTTTTCGAAGAAATTTTGCACCTTTCAATATCCTGACAGAACTTGAAAATAATCACATTGATCTTAACCTTGTTGACATAAGGTTACAAGGCGACCTGACTTATAAAATTACACCGCATATCCAGTATGATTTTGTAGGTGCGCTACGCTATATTAAGACCGGCCAGGAACATATGATTACCGAGAATTCCAACATGGCCAATGCTTACCGTGCCAATGGAAATTCTACAATCGCTGATAAGAATAAATTTCTGTATACAGATCCTGACAATCCGGATGCTGATCCGGTTGTTGTTTTGCCACGCGGAGGCTTTTATAATCGTAAGGAAGATGAAATGACTTTCTATAACATCCGGAATAATTTCAGGTATAACAATACTTTCAATACCAGACATGCCGTGAATGCTTTGGTAGGGCAGGAAATAAAATATACAAACAGACAGAATTCCAACAACACCGGCTATGGATATCAGTACGATCAGGGCGGTGTCCCTTTTGTAGATTACCGGATCCTGAAAATGACGATTGAAAATAATTTCCAGTATTATGGTATGGAGAAAAGCTTCGACCGATTTGCTGCATTTTACGCAAGTTTAGGATATACGCTGGATGATAAATACAACTTCACCGCTTATGCCCGTTACGACGGTTCCAACAGGTTTGGTAAATCAGCCATTGGGCGTTGGTTACCCACATGGACGGTTGCTGGTTCCTGGAATATCGACCATGAGGAATTTATTAAAAATCTGTCTTGGATCAGTTATGCCAAATTGCGCGGAAGTTATGGTCTGACAGCCAGTACCGGCCCGGCTACGAACTCGGCTGTTCTGCTTAGAAGTATTATTACCAACCGTCCTTATACAGATGAAAAGGAATCTGCAATAGATCTGGCTTCTCTAGCCAATCTGGATCTGACCTGGGAAAAACTTTACAGCGGGAATATTGGTCTGGACCTGGGTCTGATGGGTAACCGGTTCAATATTACCGCAGATGTTTATTTAAGAAATAGTTTTGATCTGATTGACAGAATTAAAACGTCCGGTATAGGTGGACAAACATTCAAAATTGCCAATTATGCCGACATGCAGTCCAAAGGTATTGACCTTTCTTTGGAAGCTGTGATTTTAAAAACGCAGGACTGGTCATGGAGATCCAGGTTTACAGCTGGTTATGCACATACCGAAATTACACATGTAGACAATGTTCCTACCATGTTTGATGTGGTAAAATCCGAGGGGGCTAATCTTAAGGGACATCCGGTCAAAAGCTTATATTCTGTGGATTACAGAGGATTGGATCCTAAAACCGGCGTGCCCACTTTTCTGAATGAAAACGGTGAAGTAAGTACCGATGTATATCTTCAGGATCAAAACATTTCTTACCTGAAATATGAAGGGCCGGTGGATCCGCCGCTTACCGGTGGTCTCAACAATACATTTATGTACAAGAATTTTACTGTCAATATATTTCTTACAGGGCAGGCAGGAAATAAGATCCGGCTAAACCCGATGTACAAAGGATATAATAATTCAAGATCCGCTTACAGTGATCTGGATGCGATGCCGACAGAGTTTAATGATCGTTGGGAAATGCCGGGTGATGAGAAAATTACGAATGTACCGGCCATACCGGATTTGCTTCAGAACCAGTTTCTTTCCGGTACTTATCCTTATACCACTTATAACTATTCAAGCCAGCGTGTTGCCAGCGGTAATATGGTTCGTTTAAAATCTGTTTCGCTTGCCTATCGTTTCCCTTTGACAACCATACAAAGACTAGGAATGACAGCGGCTTCTATTCAGGTTTCGGCCATTAATCCCTGGCTGATTTATGCCGATAAAAAGTTAAAAGGGCAGGATCCGGAATTTTTTAATGCCGGTGGTGTAGCACAGCCGATCCAAAAGCAATTTACGGTAGCGCTTAAGTTTACTTTATAATGAAGACATTGAATATGGAAATCAGAAAATCTATACAAAGAAGTTTTCTCTTATTGCCTTTACTGATTCTGCTGGGCTGTAATGATTATCTTTCCACAGAGCCGGATAGTACCAGAGCTACTTTGAAAACACCTGAGCAGGTGTCTCAGCTGCTTACAACAGCTTATCCGCAGGGCGGATATGTTGGGTTTAGCGAATCTATGAGTGATAACGTTGCCGATAAAGGCATAGGAATAGATGACAGGGTTAACAGGGGCTCTTACCTTTTTGAAGTGGTAGATGCACCGCTGGATAAGGAAGATTCTCCGGACATGTACTGGGCACAGGCTTACCGGGCCATAGCGGCAACCAATCTGGCCCTTCAGTTCATTAACGAAGCTGCTGACCCGTCTATCTATTCTGCACAAAAAGGAGAGGCCTTGGTTGCAAGAGCCTATGCACATTTTATGCTGGTCAGCTTTTTCTCTAAATTTTATGATCCGAAAACGGCCTCAACCGACCTTGGTATTCCATATGTTACCGAGCCGGAAAATGTGGTTGTTAAACAATATGAACGAAAAACAGTAGCCTTCGTCTATGAAATGATTGAGAAGGACTTACTGGAAGGCTTGCCATTAATCAAGGATGTTTCTTATACAGCTCCAAAATACCATTTCAATACCGCTGCTGCCAATGCATTTGCCAGCCGGTTTTATCTGGTGAAAAGAGATTATGCCAAGACACTGCAGTATGCCAATAATGTTTTTCCATCCGGAGATATCGCAGCGAATCTTCGTCCCTGGAACACAGACTATTTAGCATTAACCCCTGATGGGTTATTTAAAAGATATACCAGAGCTACGGAACCTGCCAATCTGTTGCTGGTAGAAACAAATTCTATCTATGGACGGTATGTTGCACAATATCGCTATGGTTTGACCAATGCCAAGTGGAATGAAATTTCGGAGGTAACTGGTATAACAGGAACAAATGCCAGCCTGGCTTATCCTATTTATACACAGGGAGATAACAATCTATTGATCCCGAAATTTACAGAATACTTTGTAAAGGAATCAATCAATGCTGAAATAGGAGCGGTTTATGTTATGGTACCTTTGTTTACTGCTGAGGAAGTACTTTTTAACAGAGCAGAAGCTAATCTGTACTTAAATAATACCACGGCTGCTTTGTCGGACATCAATTTATTTCTGAGCAGAAGAATAAGGAATTATAATCCAACTACACAAGCGGTTACGTTAGCTAAAATCCGCAGTTACTATGGGCTAAGCAATACCGGTCAGAACAACCAGCTAGGACTATTGATCTCCATTGCTGATCTGCGCAGGCTTGAATTTACACAGGAAGGCATGCGCTGGTTTGATATGCTTCGCTATGGCATTGGCGTGGAACATGCGACGCGGGAAGGTCAGAACATAGTTATTGAATATACCGATCCGAAAAGAGTGCTGCAGATACCGCAGTCGGCTGTGCAGTCCGGAATCGCATTAAATCCAAGATAAATATTTTAGCTGTAACAGCGCTTTTATAGTTTTAATATTACTGTTATGAATTTAAAATCAATCGTGCATTATCTTATCCCGGTAGTATTTCTGGCAGCAGGTCTGAGTTCCTGTAAGGAAGATAAACTGGAAGGCGTGGAAGAAATCTCTGGCCTTGGTGGCGATACCTGGACAGAAGGACCGCTGGATATCTGGCTGAAAGACAGCTTGAACACACCCTTCAATATTGCCATGAAGTATAAATGGGATCAGTTTGAATTTTCAAATATTGCCGCTACGCTTGTTCCGGCCAAAGAGGAACAGATCATTCCCTTAGGGCGAACCATTCGTAAAAGCTGGATAGAACCCTATGTAGCTGAAGCAGGACTAACTTTTTTTAACAAATATTCTCCAAAAGTTTTTATCCTTTCAGGTAGTGTGCAGTACTTATCCAATGGCGCTTACGTACTTGGGCAGGCGGAAGGAGGTAGGAAAATCGTTATTTTTGATGTGAATAATTTCCGCTTCAGGGGCCAGAGCGGTTATGTGGCTGCACGTGATTCGAGCAAAGTTAAAGAATTTGCACATACCCTGCATCATGAATTTGCACACGTGCTGCATCAGAATACTTTTTACCCGGTAGAATTTAAAACCGTTACTCAGGGGTTGTACCAGGGAGAAAACTGGATCAATATCAGTGACACAGAAGCACGTCAGGATGGATTTATAACGCCTTATGCAAGTTCCGGTTTTGATGATGATTTTGTGGAAACTGTTTCTATTATGCTTATCGAAGGGAGAGCCGGATGGGAAACCATTATCAATTCTATTCCCCCAGGTTTTAGTGCCAATGGTACCAGCCAGGCAGATGCTAAAGCTAAACTGCGGCGCAAAGAAGCCCTGGTAGTCAATTATTTTAAAACAGCCTGGGGGATTGATTTTTACAGTCTCCAGAAAAAAACAAGAGCAGCCTTGGTGCCTCTGTTATAAGAACTTGTTCAAAAAATGTTATGATGAAAAAGAAATATATATCCTTTCTGCTGTTAGTGCTGATTGCCGGACTTTGGTCCTGTAAAGATGATAAAGACAGCGTTTTTGAACAAACGGCGGATGAGCGTTTAAATGCAACAGTGACCGCATATCAGAAAGAATTATCTGCTGCTGCTTACGGCTGGAAAGGAATTATGTATCCTAAAGGCGGCGGCGTTTATAGCTTTTATTTCAAATTTAATGAGCAGAACCGGGTGGTAATGTACTCTGACTTTGCTCCGGAATCTGCTGCCACGCCGAAGGAGAGCAGTTATAGGATAAAAGCCATACAGGCGCCATCATTGATCTTTGATACATATTCGTACCTGCATGTACTGGCAGACCCGGACGGAGCTGTAAATGGGGGTAACGACGGAGATGGGCTGCTATCGGATTATGAATTTACTTTTGCCAATGACTCTTTAAAAACCGGTAATATTACATTAACCGGGACAAAGAATTTCAGCCGGCTTGTTCTAGTTCCGGCTACGCAGGAAGAGGCGGCGGCTTACGGCACCGGCGGCCTGGCTAAAAGTTTACTTTTCAATAATATCGCCAAATACCAGACTTATTTCAAAAGAATAACCATTGGCGGAGTAATCTATGAAATTGCTGTTAATCAGAATGCAAGAACTATTACTTTAAACTGGGTTACCGGCACCACTGTAAATACATTTACAACAGATTATTATTATACTTCCACTGGTATTTCGTTCATCACGTCCTTTGTAAACGGATCTACAACCTTAAACGGTTTTACCGGTTTGACCTGGGATGCTTCCAGTACATTACTGAGTGTGACAGCCGCCGGTACCAAAACAACGATTATGGAAGCTGCAAAGCCTTTGAAATTGGATGTAGGTGCTGCCAGAAGATGGTGGAATTATGCTGTTAATATAGGCTCATACTGGGAATCCGAAAATGGTTTTCATGTAAACGGTGTAGATGATGCCTTTGAAGTAAATAAATTGCAAGAAGGAACTTCTAAATTCTATCGTTATATTTATTATCCTCAGTTTGGCTCTGACTATGATTTGTTTGGACCTTTGTTTTACACCCCTGAACAAAGTTTAGAATTGCAGTACTTTGATGCAGTTAGCACACCTCCTACATTCGCAACAGACGGTAGAATAATTTTTAAGGCTTTGGGTTCCTCAGAAACTTATCCTACATCTGGTCCCGTAATTTTGTCAAAAAACCTTTTTTACGATGCAATCGGTTTTTATTTGATTCAAACTTCAGAAAGCACTTATGATATGGTAAGTGCTAAGGATGGAAAAAGTTGGATAAGCTGGCAGTGATAAGCATCTTAAAATGTGACGAAACGAGAGATTTTCGTCTCATGAAGGTATAATTAATCTGCTTTTCACCTATGAAAACAAAAAACATCCTTGTTTACTACGGATTGATTTTTATTCCGCTTGTAGCTTTGATTTTAAGTGCTAAAAATCATTTAATTAGTTCGGTGATATTTGTTATCTGTTTACTTATTTATGCTTTTTTATACCATCCTTATGTAAGCGGATTAAGACTTCTGGCACTGAACAAGATTGAAAAGAAAGACTTTTGGAGAATGTTCATTCCATTCTGGGATACAATCCATTTTAAAACATTATTTCTGGACTTCTAAAATCATTTTCATATTAAATAAAAATCCCTTTGACGAGTGAATCATCAAAGGGATTTTTTTATTTGCAAAACTGATTACATCGCATCCTTATACAACCCCAACTCGCTAATCGCTACACTGACCGGCGATTTGGTAATTCTCAATCTGAATTTCTGACCAGTAACCGGAGCAGGCAGTTTGATCAGGCGCTTGGCACCCACACTGGTTCCGGCAGCAACTTCTTTCCAGTCAGCGCCTTCCCAAACGTCTACGGCAAAACCTTCGATCCGCTGGCCGAATTTGATATATTCCTGTAAACTGATGATGTCAAAAGTAACAGGCGTGCTCATATCAATGGTTACTTCCGGTGTTTTAAAATCTTCATCGGTTGCCCAGTAAGATTCCGGTTTTCCGTCGAGCATATTTTTGGCACTGTAAATGGAATTATATCCGCGGACATTCACTGCCTTTGAGCTTGCTTTTGCAATCAGGTTTACAGCAAAAGTATTTTTTACACGATCACCAAATGTTTTCAACGCAGCCACATCGTCTTCATGCAATTGGCCTCTGGTATCAGGAGCAAGTCCTAAATCCAACGCCGCGCCGCGTCCTACACTTTTGAAATACAGATCAAAAAGCTTGTCCGGTGTTTTGGGTTTTTGATCCGGATGGTAAAACCATCCTTTGCGAAGGGGAACATCACATTCAGCAGGAATCCAGAATTTACCGTTTCTTGTTCCTCCTGGGTTTTCATCTGCATTGGCCTGACCCGGAACTGCAACATTCTGTCCCACGGAAGGAACTGGCGTCAGTGTAGCCCAGGAAGTTTCAGCAGCTTCACCATTTTCATTTCCCACCCAGCGCACGTCCCAGCCAATGTCACTGAAAATGTTGGCCGTTGGCTGCAATTTGCGCGTCAGGTTCGTCCAGGTAGAATCCCACTGATAATAAGTCGTATTGTCGATCGAACGTTTTTCTTTTGCTCCGCCATAATAGCCGTCCCCGCCATTGGCACCATCATGCCACGACATAAACAAAGGGCCGTAATTAGTATAAAGTTCTTTAAGCTGTTCGCGGTAAATGGCCAGATATTCCGGTGTTCCGTATTTGGCATTATTTCTGTCCCACGGAGAGCAATAAACACCAAATTTCAGGCCGTGCTTTCTTGCCGCATCGGCTACTTCTTTTACCATATCACCTTTTCCATCACGGAATGGGCTTTTTGAGATGTTGTATTCCGTAGTTTTAGTAGGCCACAGTGCAAACCCATCATGATGTTTAGCTACAAAAACGATCCCTCTTAATCCGCCTGCTTTTGCTGCCAGTACGATCTGTTCAGCATTGAAATCTTTTGGATTGAATGATTTTGGATCGGCATCACCAAAACCCCATTCCTTGTTTTCAAAAGTGGTAGGAGTGAAGTGCATGATACCATATACTTCTGTTTCGTGCCAGGCAATTTGTCTCGGTGCAGGTATAGCACCGTAAGGTTTTGGAGGCGTTTGTGCAAATGAAGAAATGGCCGTTAACAAAAGCAGCGCGGCTATTGATTTTATCATTTTGGATTAAGGATTTCTGTTTTCAATTGAAAAATTTTTATTATTAACAAATATAGGATTACTTATCAAACTTTAACTGCCCGGCGGTTAGAGTTAATTAGTTAATCACAAACAAATAAGCAGGCTGTATTCCAGCTTCTGTAATCGTTTTGGCCGGTACCTCGATCATTCCATTCTTCAGGCGCAAAGCTTTTTTGTTGCCAGCCAGTGTGATCTTGGCGGATGCAGGAATCGATAGTCCTTCCGGTTTCAAACTTGCCGGAACAGCTTCTCCTTTTTCAGCAAGATAAAAGGCATAGGTCGTATTTCCCTTTTTGGTATAAGCCCATTTTCCCTGACGATAAGGTGCCGCAGGCTTTGTTTCATAAATTCCGATGCTATTGATTTTCATCCATTTGCCAATCTCATCCAGGCGCTGATATGCTCCTTCATGCCATTCTCCGTCAGGACCCGGAGCAATATTCAACAGAAGATTACCTCCTTTTGCCACAATGTCAACCAAAGTATGAACCAGTTTTTCTGTTGATTTAAAATTTTCTTTTGGAATATAAGACCAGGAATCGCCCATGGTCATGCAGGACTCCCACGGAATTGACATATAATGATCTGGAATCTGTTGTTCCGGTGTTACATAATTCTCAAATTCACCGGTTACGGTACGGTCCACTACCAGCAGACCAGGCTGATGCGAACGCGCCATTTTAGCAATTTTTGCCATATCAATATCCTGATCATACGGAATGGTTTTCTGCCAGCTGATGCTTGTATCAATGGTACTCTTCGGACGAATCCAGCCACCATCCAGCCATAGAATATCTACAGAACCGTAATCCGACATCAGTTCTTCGATCTGGTTGTAGGTGAAATCCTTGAACTTATTCCACTGGTCAGGATATTTTTTAGGATCGTAAGAAACGTTTCTGTCTTTTGGCGGAAAATACTTCCACCAGTAGGAGGGTGTGTTCCAGTCAGGTTTGGAAAAATAAGTCCCTGTCATAAATCCCTGGTTTCTGAAAGCAGATAGCACTTCTTTGGTTACATTGCTTTTCGGGTTCGATTTAAAGGGCGTATTGGTGATTTTATAATCCGTATACTTGGAATCGAACATTGCAAAACCGTCGTGGTGTTTGGTAGTAAAAACCACGTATTTCATACCGGCGTTCTTGGCAGCCAAAGCCCATTTTTCAGGATTAAATTTTACGGGATTAAATGTTTTGCCAATTTCTTCGTAGGCTTTTTTATATTCAAACCAGTCATGTGAGTGTGGACCTCTGCGTTCACACCAGCCTTCATCTTCCGGACACAGTGACCAGGATTCTACAATTCCCCACTGACTGTACGTGCCCCAGTGCATGAGCAGACCAAACTTAACATCCTGCCATTTGCTTAATTTTTCCTGTACCAAAGGATCTGTTGGTGCCACATACTTAGAGTGATTTTGCTCTGAATGCTGCTGTGCAAAAGTCTGGGTGGCCAGTAAAAATAACAAGGAAGGGAAAACGTATTTTAACTTCATTTTGGTAATTCTATTGATTTAATAATTATTTATTAGGTAGTCGGCCGTCAGACCTAAGCCGGAGAAAGCCGAAAGCCGATTACCGACGGCTTATGCAAAATGGCTTTCCGCATTAATAACTTTTCCTTTACCGCCTTTTTCAGTTACGGTATAATTAAATCCCTTTTGAATGGAATAGGCACCGACTTCACCTTGTTTATTGATAGCGATAAAACCTACCTGGAAAGTTTTGGCACGTTCCGGGTTGGGTTTGATAATTCTTTCTACGGCTTTCTTACAAGCTTCATAGGGCGAAAGCCCGTTGCGCATAAATTCCACGACAAGGTGTGTTCCGCAAACCCGGATTACCTCTTCACCTTGCCCTGAAGAAGTTGCTGCGCCTACTTCATTGTCTACAAACAAACCTGCTCCGATGATGGGGGTATCTCCCACACGTCCGCGCATTTTAAATCCCATTCCACTTGTTGTACACATGCCTGAAACATCTCCATTCGCATCCAAAGCAATTGTTCCCATCGTATCATGATTAAAAGAGCCATCATCAAAACGATTTGGTGCAAAAGGACCGTGACCATTTTTCGGATGAGATTGCTGATGTTCCACGTTAATGACCGGTTTGTATTCAGCTTTTACAAGCCATTGTTTGTACGCTTTTTCTGCATCCGGGGAAAGTTTTTCAGATTCCAGCTTAAAGCCATTTGCCAGGGCAAACTGCTGTGCACCCACACCGGCCAGAAAAACGTGAGGTGTAGTTTCCATCAGTTTTCTTGCCACGGAAATCGGATGTTTGATTCTCTCCAGAAAAGCCACAGAACCGCAGTTTGCTTTTTCGTCCATGATACTTGCATCCAGGGTTACATATCCGTCCCGGTCAGGGTTTCCACCTAGTCCTACGCAGCAGTTAATGTCATTTTCGATAGCAATCGCAGCTTGTTCTACAGCATCCAATGCTTTTCCGCCTTTTTCCAGAACAGGCCATGCGGCCGAGTTGGCGATTTGCCCGCTATCCCAGGTCGAAACAACGATCGGTTTATTAACAGCCGCAGAAGCAAAAAGCTTGTTTACCTGCGTGAAAGGTAATGCCAAGGCGGATAAACGTAAAAAAGAACGGCGGGTTGGTTTCATGATCACTTGATATGGATGATTTTAAGTAATTTGATAGAAGATTGATCTAAAAATTACTGTGATGAGCAGCAAAATAAATCAGTGCAATTTATTAAAAATTTTTAAAAAGTCGGATGGTTATTATATTTTGAATAGCTAAATAGTGGAGCTTTATTACTGTTATTTTGTTTAAAAAGACATAACAATGTTTTAATATTAGGATTTTACTATCTTTGATATTGTGTTAACTTATATATATAATGGTAGTTGGGATAAAAGATGTAAGGCAGCAATATGGGTCGTCTGTAGTACTGAATATACCTTCCTGGGAAGTAAATTATGGTATTTACTGGATTCAGGGAGAAAATGGTGCTGGTAAATCTACTTTATTTCGTACACTTGCCGGTATGCTGCCTTACTCAGGAACTATCGTATTAGATCAAAAATATAATTTAAGAGACCATCCTGTTGATTACCGTTTAAGGTTAAATCTGGGTGAAGCCGAGCCACTTTATCCGTCTTTTCTAAAACCGGCAGATCTGATTGCCTTTGTTGCAGAAGCAAAGAAAAGTCCTGAAGGACAGGCAGAGGAGCTGATCGACGTTTTGGGAATCAACTATCTGAAAAATTCTTTTGGCAGCTGTTCCAGCGGAATGGTGAAAAAAGTATCGCTGGCCATTGCTTTTCTGGGCAATCCGTCCGTGATCATTCTTGATGAGCCTTTAATCACCATTGATAAAGATGCCCGTCGTGCGCTTTTCCGGTTAATTGAAACATATTACTGCAAGGGTGTTACTTTCTTAATTTCCTCACATCAGCTTTTTCAGGAAGAAGGATTAAGCGTAACAGATAGCTTTACCCTGAAAAATAAAGACCTGGTTAAGCTCATGTCCGTATGAAAATAATCTTTATCTCTACCGTACAGGCATTTTTCAGGCAGCGTTCAGGAATGTTTTTCGTATTGATGGCTTTACTGTTTGGCTTTTTAAGCGGCAGAGAACATTACGCTTTTGCTGTTTTCTTTCTAACTGATTCTTTCGGCATGTTATACCTGGGAGGAATCTGGCTTCTGTATACCATGCTTTGTCTGCAATTTATCAAAACACTATGGGTTCAGCCGGACTATGGGTTTATCTATCAAAGCAGGCTTTGGCCGGTCTCTAAAAGAGTAATCCGTTTCCTGTTCATGGCCTTGGGATTTTTGCAGCCCATACTTTATTACGGTATTTACATCATTTCCATAGCCAGTCAGAATCATCTGTTAAGCAAAATATGGCCTGTTTTCTTATGGTATCTCTTGCTAAGTATCATACTGATTGTTTTCTCTGAATGGAGAATCAGGCATCCGTATTTATATCATTCCAAAAATAAAACAATAATGAACTGGCCGTTTCCGCGACCTGTTTCCTGGATTTACTGGTCTGTTGAATGGCTTTTACGTGAAAGAGGGTTAACTATTCTGGCGTGTAAAGCAGGTGTTTTTGTTGTATTTGTCTCAACCCTGATTTATTACCGTACGGATACGTACGACCTCCGTTTGCCAGCCGTTGGCCTAACTCTGGGGTATCTCTTAAACATTGGAATTTCGTATGAGTTGTTTCGCTGGGAGAATGAAATCTGGCTATGGAACAGGTCTCTGCCTTTTTCCATCGCATCACGATTTAATAAAATAGTACTTTCTCACATAATCCTGATTATTCCTGAAACACTGATTGCTGTAAGGTATCAGGTACTTTCTTTTTTAGAGATTTTTCAGTTATATGGATTAGGCCTGGCTATGCTGGTATTATTTCATGCTTATTTATATAAACATAGCGGACTTTTAGAAGAGATGATGAAACCCGTTTTAATTGGTTTTGTAATACTCACGTTATTGATTTTGTACAAAGTGCCGGTTTGGGGGCTGGCAGGCGGAGGATTACTTGCTGCGTATTATTTGTATTCAAAAAGCTACGGAAATAATAAAATAAACCAGCAGTAAACAGCTTATAGCGAACCCTAAACTGTTTACTACAAATTTTTATGTTATTTTCCTGGTACCGAAGGCCTTACTTCAATTTTACTTGGTAAAGTCCTTGCTGGCATTTTAATCAGATCGGATACAATCTGACCGATATCTTCCGGCTGGATTTTCCATGCATCTTTTTCTGAAGGCGTATGATCTCCAAATTCAGTAGCAACAGATCCCGGCATGATCGTCGAAACCTTAATGCCATCTTTTCTTACATCCATCATCATGGCTTGTGAAAAACCAACCAGACCGAATTTACTGGCGTTGTAAGCCGTTCCATCCTGGAAAAAATTGGTACCGGCAAGACTTGCAATACTAATGAAATACCCTTTGGTTTCTTTCAATGCTTCCAGAGAAGCTTTTGCACTGAAAAATACACCGGTTAGATTGATATCAATCGTTTCCTGCCATTGCTCAACTGTAAGATCAAAAACAGGAGCGAAATGGCCTACACCAGCATTGGCAATAACATAATCCAGCTGTCCCCAATTTTCAAGAATAATTTTTACTGCTTTCTGCTGCGATTCAAGACTGCGGACATCCGATTCGATGCCAATGGCAAATCCTTCACGGATTTGATTAAGTTTAGATGCTGCTTCATCAGCACTTTTTTGAGAACGGCTGGTAATGGCTACACGGATTCCTTCTTTAATAAGCACTTCGGCAACGCCGTATCCAATTCCTTTTGAGCCACCGGTAATCAGGGCCGTTTTTGTTGATTCTGACATTAATTTAAATATTTTAAGACCTGCAAAAAGGCCATTGATAATTAAGATTTACAGACTGGGCAACAAAGACAATGCCAGGAAGGTTTGGAGGGGGAGGGAATTATAAAATAAGGTAGTCGAAAATTAAAGGAGGCGTTCATGTATTTATATTTATGAAGTAACTTTCATTCAAGTACTTTTTGTTCGTGCGTTACAATACCCTATTTTTGCGACTCGAAAAATAATTCTATCCGATTTATCCTGTTTATGAGATTAGTAGAAAATAAAGTGGCCTTAGTAACCGGAGCTTCCCGTGGTATCGGGCGTTCCATTGCTTTACGTTTGGCCAAAGAAGGTGCAAATGTAGCTTTCACTTATCTTTCCAGTGTGGAAAAAGGCGAAGCTTTGGTGAAAGAACTGGAAGAATTTGGCATTAAAGCAAAAGGATACCGCTCAGATGCTTCTGATTTTCAGCAGGCAGATCAGCTGGTCACAGATGTTATTGCAGATTTCGGAAAACTTGATATTCTTATTAATAATGCCGGTGTAACCCGCGATGGTTTGCTGATGCGTATGAGCGAGGAGAATTGGGATACAGTAATTAACATCAATCTTAAATCGGTATTTAACCTGACCAAAGCAGCTACTAAAAGTATGATTCGTGCCAAAAGCGGATCGATTATCAACATAACTTCTGTTGTTGGAATTCGCGGAAATGCGGGTCAGGCAAACTATGCAGCGTCAAAAGCAGGGATTATTGGTTTCACAAAATCGATTGCGTTAGAATTGGGATCGAGAAATATACGCTCTAATGCTGTAGCACCGGGTTTCATTGAGACGGAAATGACGGATGCAGTAGAATCTAAAGCGGTTGAAGACTGGAAACAATCCATCCCGATGAAACGTGGCGGACAGCCGGAAGAAGTGGCAGATGCTTGTGTGTTTCTGGCTTCGGATATGTCACGCTACATTACAGGACAGGTTCTTCAGGTGGATGGCGGAATGCTTACCTAAGCATTGCTGTTTAGTTTCAACTTTATCATATTCAGGAAAAGAGCTTCGGCTCTTTTTTGATTTTCGGGTAAATCCTTTGATATAGCTGCTTTTCCGTGAACAGTATTATAACTTCATCTTCATTCACTTTTTGTTCTTATTATTAATTGCAATATTATTTACTGCAATAATGCTTTCTGCAAAACTGTTTACTATATTTCTGTGATACTGTCTACTGCAAAACTGCTTTACTCACAATGATGCGTTCAGAGCTTATATTTCAAACTCCATACTGGTTCATTATTTTTTGTCTGCTTGCAGGTGGAGCTTATGCGTTCCTTCTATATCAGCCGGAAGCATCATGGAGTAAGAAATTAAATTATGCACTGGCTGTTTTACGTGGCGTTGTTGTGGCCGTAATTTGTTTTTTACTGCTGAGTCCTTTGGTGCGACGAACAGAAAATACAGTAGACAAAGCAAAAATTGTTTTTGCCATTGATAATTCAGAATCTGTCAATGGAGTAGGGCAGCCTGTTTTAAAGCAAATTGCCGAAGCAGAAAAAGAATTAAATACAGCAGGTTATGAAGTAAGTATTCAGACGTTTGATAAAACAAGTAAAAGCCTGGGAACGGATTCCATTCTCTTTAATTATAAGAAAACAGATCTTTCAGGATTGCTGCAGACGGTGAAGAGTAATTTTGAAGGGCGCAATCTCACCGATGTGATTTTACTCTCAGACGGGATCTCTAATCAGGGAGTATCGCCAGCCTTCAATCCATTTCCTTTTAAAGTAAATACATTAGCAGTAGGCGATACCATTCCGGAACTGGATATACGGATAAAAGATGTTGTCAATAATCGGGTTGCTTACCTTGGAAATGATTTTCCAATCCGGGCAGATATTTCCGCCAATGGACTGGCAGGTAAAACAACAACAGTTTCTCTGAAACAAGGCGGACGCATCATCGCCACACAAAATGTAAAAATCGATCGTCAGGCATTTTTTAAATCTTTCGATTTTACGACATCTTCCAAACAAAAAGGTGTTCAGCATTATACGATTGAGCTGGGAAATATTCAGGGAGAATCCTCGGACCGGAATAATAAAAGAGATGTTTATATTGATATCATTGACGGACGGCAGAAAATTCTTCTGCTTGCCTTAACGCCGCATCCGGATATCAAAGCACTAAGAAGTCTGATTGAAAGCAATGACAATTACGAGCTTGATGTCCATATTCTGACAGCATCACAGAATAATGCAGCTGAAACTGCCGGAAATAAACCTTATGACCTGGTTATCTTACATCAGATACCAAATGTATTAGGTTTGGGAAATCCGATCGTTCGTAAATATCTGGATTCTAAAAGGCCGCTTTTTTATATTCTGGGTAATCAGTCCGCTGTTCCTTTATTGAATACTTTAAATCGTTCTTTGACGGTCAATGTCAGTCAGGGACAGTTTGATAAGGTAACTGCACGTTACAACCCGTCCTTTCAGCAGATTAATTTCAATAACGAAAATATGAAGCTGCTTGAAAGGCTTCCACCACTTTCGGTGCCTTTTGGAGAATATACCGTTTCACCGGGAACAGAGACCATTTTATACCAGAAAGTAGGTTCACTGAATACGACAAAACCACTTTTGGTATTGAACACAACAACGGAGCAAAAAACAGCTGTGCTGGCCGGAGAAGGAATCTGGCAATGGCGGCAGGAGGAATTTGCACTGACAGGAAAACATGAACTGGTAGATGATCTCTTTCAGAAGGTTATTCAGATTCTTTCGGTCCGGGATGATAAACGCAAGTTTAGAGTATATCCTGTACGGCCAGAGTTTGATGCAGGCGAAGAAATTGTGTTTCAGACTGAGATTTATAACGATATTTATGAGCCTGTGTACGGACAGGAAGTAAAATTGGATATTACCGATGAAAAAGGAAAAAGTAAGCAATATACCTATACGCATACAGCCGAAAATCCCCGTTTTATTATAAGTGGCTTAACAGAAGGAGTTTATCGTTTTCAGGCATCTGCTGCTATGCGTGGCGTTCAGGAAAAGGTTAGCGGACAATTTGTTGTAAGAAATGTAGATATGGAAATGGCTAATAACACAGCCGATTTTGGATTGCTTCGGGAACTGTCCGCCAAAACAGGAGGTGAGTTTGTTCAGCCGGCTTCTTTATCTCAGTTAATACAAAAACTTAAAACAAACCGCGCTCCCGACCATTTGGAAAGCAGCGAAGATATGGTTGAGCTGATTGATTTAAAATGGTTATTTTTCTTAATTCTCGTACTTTTGGGCGTTGAGTGGGGATTAAGAAAATATCATGGCGGATATTAAGTCTTATGCCCTGTCTAAGTGAGATCAGAATTATAATTTACTATCCTGGTCAGTGTGACGAGCCAGCAACTAAGGCTTATTCGTCAGCAGCTTAACCGGAGACTTTTTAATGAACTATTACTATAAGATATCAGTACTTTTTTTATTGCAGATCCTGTTATCCGGCCAGCATTTACTGAAGGCTCAGGAAATAGAAATTCACCAGGATTCTACACAAGCAGTAAGCCCGGATTATAAACTCCTTCATGGGATTTTCGCAGCGCAGTCTGCACTGTATCTTGGTACTATTTATGGATTGAGTAAATCATGGTATAAAAATCCTCTGACCAACTTCCGGGTAAAGGATGACACCTACGAGTGGCTGCAAATGGACAAAATGGGGCACGTTTACACATCCTACCAAATTGCCCGCCACACTGCTGAAATTTATAAAAAAACCGGGATATCGAAAAAACAGATGATCATCTACGGTGCTATTTCCGGAATCATTTTCCAGACACCTATTGAAATTCTCGATGGCTTTTCTCCTGAATATGGCTTTTCTCCGGGAGATATGATAGCAAACATGACAGGCTCAGCCATTTATTTAGGTCAGATCGCACTTTGGGATGAAATCCGCATACAGCCCAAATTCTCTTTTCACTTTACTTCACTTGCTGCCCAGCGCCCTAATCTTTTAGGAAGCAAACCAACTGAACGCTGGCTGAAAGATTATAACGGACAAACCTACTGGTATTCAGGAAGTCCGCGCTCCTTTTTTAAGCATAGCAGCTGGCCTGCATGGCTCTGCCTTTCGGTAGGTTATGGTATACAGAATATGGTTTCATCAGATCCAAAACAAAGCAGGGAATTAGGGTTCAGTCCTTACCGGCAGTTTTATTTATCTCTTGATATTGATCTGACCAAAATTAAAACCCGAAGTAAATGGGTCAGAACCATAGCTTTTATGGCTAATTCCATAAAAATACCGGCACCTGCTTTGCAGATCAGTAAAAAAGGAGTTGATTTCAGGCCGCTATATTTTTGATAAGATGCCAGGGTAAGGTACTTGATACAAAGAAAGAAGTAACTTAGCGGTTGATGGAATTTTTTGTTTAAAAATGCTGTCAATAGAATTCAAATTGCATAATATATGAACATTGGAGATAAAGTAAGATTGGTACATGGCCGTGAAGAAGGAATTGTTTATGCTTTTTTGCCGGGTAATGTTATAGAAGTAGAGATTGAGGACGGATTTCGTATTCCGGTATTAAAGAGCGAATTGGTTACGATATCTCCGGTTGAATCACAGCGTTTGAACCGTACACCGGCAGGGCAATCCATTGCACCACAACGCGATAGGATAGCACCACGGCAGGCAGCTTTTTCGGAAAAAGGAATTTACATCGCTTTTGTGTCGATTAATGACAAAGCAGTAACCCTGCATATTATCAATAATTCGGATTGGACTTTACCTTTCAGCGCTGCTACACAGTATGAAAATGTGCATACAGGATTAGCTGCCGGCGTATTACAGCCAAGAAGTTCACAAAAGCTGACAGAGCTTCAAATGAAGGATTTTGAAAACTGGCCGGTTTTTTCTTTTAATTTATTGTATTTCCGCGAAGGTGCTTTCGATGCGCTTTTGCCTTTTCAGAAAAAAATAAAATGCCGTGCGCAGTCTTTTTACAAGAGCAAAGGACCTGCACCAGTGATCGGGAAAGATGCTTTTGTTTTTCAACTGGATGAGGAAACGGTGAAAAAGGAAGAAGTTGTTCCTAATAAATCAGATATGCAGGAACAGCTTCGTACCAGTTTAATGGGCGGAGGAACAGCACCTAAAATTGAATTGGAAAAGCCGGAAGCCATTGTTGATCTGCATGTTGAAAAGCTTGTTGATGATTTCTCTAAATTGTCAAAAGACGAAATACTGAAAAAACAACTGACAATCTTTGAGATGCGACTGGAACAAGCCATCGGAAACGGAATGGACGAAATTACTTTCATTCATGGTGCAGGAAGCGGTGTATTGCGTGATGAACTGCATCGCCGGCTGAGCAAAAATCAACATGTTCAGTATTTTAAAGATGCTCAAAAGGAAAAATTCGGATACGGTGCAACGCTTGTTAAAATTAAATAACCACATTAAGCCTTTTATATGGTTTTTACTATTGGCAGTGATCGGGCTAAGTCAATGGCAATGTCGTCCAAAAACTACTTCGCCTAAAAAACCTATGGAAGAATACTTATACTCTGACGCAGAGATCCAGAATGAAAAGCACTTATCGGTGTTGAACTTACCCATAGAAATGCCTATTGCTGAGTTACAATCCCAGATTAATGCCCAGATCAAAGGTTTGATCTATGAGGATAACAGCTATGAAGATAATGGAGGTGATAACCTGAAAGCAAAGGTATGGAAGATCAATCCCATCCGCGTAGTTGCTAAGGATTCTACTTTTCTTTTTGAAGTGCCATTAAAGATCTGGGTGAGTGCAGGATACAAAGTAAGTCCTTTGGGAATCGATCTCTCAGGCTATAAGGATACTGAATTTTCTATCACCATCCGGTTGATATCAAAAATCGGGATTTCTTCAAACTGGAAACTGAATTCGGAAACCTATGTAGACAGCTACGACTGGGTCTCTGAACCTAATGTAAAAGTTGCCGGGATGCGTATCCCGATTAAAAGTATGGTCAGCCGTTTGCTGAATCATAATTTTGAAAAAATTACAGGGCTTATTGATCAGCAGGTTGCAGGTAGTATTGAAATAAAAAAGTACGTAGAAGCAGCCTGGGCTCTTGCCCGGCAGCCTGTTTTACTTTCTAAGGAATTTGATACCTGGCTTGTTGTTACGCCTACGGCCATTGTCATGACACCTTTGATGGTCAGTAATAACATTCTGCGGGCTTCCATTGGTATAAAAGCCTATACTCAAACAGTAACATCGGCTGTAAAACCGGCCATAAAACCTGCTCCCAGGCTGCCTGATCTGCAAATTATGGATAAGGTTTCTTCCAGTTTTCGCCTGGGGCTGATCAGTCTTGTTTCTTATGAAGATGCTGCAAGGCTTGCCGCTGCCCAATTCTCAGGACAAAAATTTTCATTTTTAAATGGGAAATATACTGTTGAAGTTACTTCCATAGAAATGTACGGTCAGAATGAGCGCCTTGTCATTAAGGCGGGACTAAGCGGAAGTATGAATGGCTATATTTATCTCAAGGGCGTGCCTTATTATGATCCGGCAACGCAGAAGCTGTTTTTAAAAGATCTTGATTATGATCTGGATACAAAAAGTACCATTATTAAAACAGCAAACTGGTTATTACAGGGCAAATTTACAAAAATGATGGAGCGTGAAATGGTATTTCCGGTAGGAAGTCAGATCACAGAAGCAAAAAAAAGTATCCAACAGACACTTTCCAATTACAAGGTTACCGATGGTGTAGTATTGAAAGGAACGCTTGCCGAGATTTTGCCTGATAAGGTTTATTTAACTCCTAAACACATTTATTCAGTTGTTTTTGCAGAAGGCAATGTTAATTTGCGGGTAGAAGGATTGAGGAATTTTGAATAGTAAATCACTTGCTAAGTAAACAATTGCCATATTTTTTACTTTTTATGATATATTCACTGCTGATCAAAGGAAAGTATTTCTTAGCTTTGTGGCCAAGTGAAAGGAATGAGCCGTCCTACCGCTGCGGTGAATAGCCGGAGAGGAAAGTCCGGACAGCACAGAGTACCGTACTTCCTAACAGGAAGGCAGCGGATTGGCGACGATCAGCTGACAGCAAGTGCAACAGAGAATATACCGCCTGGCACATTTTTTTATGTCGGGTAAGGGTGAAAAGGTGGAGTAAGAGCCCACCGCTTCAAAGGTGACTTTGAAGGCACGGTAAACCTTACGGGCTGAAAGATCAAATAGGTGTTAATCTGTGGGGCTACTCGCCTCCGTTTTTCGGAACATTAGCACGGGTAGATCGTTAGAGGTTCTGAGTGATTAGAATCCTGGATAAATGGTAGGAATTCCGGTGAAAACCGGAATACAGAATCCGGCTTACAGGCTTTTTCCTTTTTCTGCTTTTTAGTAAATAATTAATGAATAATTGAATCACATAACTAGTGTTTCCCATGAAGAAAAAGAATCTTTACATTGCTTTAGTTTGTTTGTCACTAGTGAGCCTGGATGCGTTGGCTCAAAAAAACCGAACGTATGATGGGCCAAATAAAATGAATACCTGGTCGATCACCGGATATGGTGGCATCACAAAATTCTTTGGTGATTTGAAAGAATACGATTTCAAAAGAGGCGATCATGAAAATTTGACCGGTGCATGGGGACTCTCCATTAACAAACAGTTATCACCTATTTTCGGTGTTCAGCTTACTGGCTACAATGGATGGTTACAAGGATCAAAAATGGGTGTTACTGTTCCTGATCCATACAATCCAAGTTTAACGAAAACTTATGACGCTTATTTTAATAGTCCATCATTCGTTCAGGTAACTTTAGACGGAACTGTTAATCTTAACCGTTTGCTTTTTGGGTATAAAAAATTGCGCAGATGGAAAGTAGACGCGCATTTGGGTGCTGGTATTATGTACTATCACACGGATGTTACTGCTACAAACACGGCAACGGGAAATGTATATACACTTTCTTCTAACACAGACGGAAGTTCTAAAACAGCCGGAACCTGGGATCGTAACGGTTCTACTTATACACGTGAATGGGTTATGCCAGTTGGTCTAGCAGTTCATTATGAATTATCTCCACGCTTTGATTTAGGACTTGATTATACTTATACTCATGTTAATACTGAGAAACTGGATTTAACGGTTGGTAACAGAACTGACTACGAAACACAAACGGGTTTGTGGACATTCCAGAAAGGTGATTCTAAAAATGACAGATGGGGAGTTTTGCAAGTTGCTTTGACTTACAAACTTGGTAAAAATGCAGTAAGAGCTAAAAAAGGAGTTTACGATGCAGGTAGCGGACGTTACCATTTGCGTTGGGCTGATCCAAAAGCATTGATTCCTGTACCTTATAACCCAACTATGGATGACGCAGATTCAATCGCAAAAGCAAATATGCCGAAACCAGTTGATCCGCGTCTATATACTGATACAGATGGTGATGGTGTTGCTGACTTATTTGACAAAGAACCAAATACTCCTCAGGGAAGTGTAGTTTCAGGAGGTGGTGTAGCAATGGATCTTGATAAAATTATCAGAGATGCTATTAAAAATAACCTTCCGAAAGATGAATGCGAAGCGTTGTTCAGTAATATCGAATTTGATACAGATAAAGCAATCATCCGTGATGCTTCAAAAGAAACACTGAGCAAAGTGATTGAATTATTAAATCTTCGTACAAACTGCCGTATTGTTCTTGTAGGACATACTGATGCACGTGCCTCTGATTCTTATAACATGTCTCTTGCCCGTCGTCGTGTAGATGCTGCAAAACGCTTCTTGGTTCGTCAGGGTCTGAAAGATACAAGCAGAATTTTAATCGAGTACTTCGGTGAATATCGTCCGATTGCTGAAAATACAACGGTTGAAGGACTTCAGTCTAACCGCCGTGTTGAAATCAAGATTTTGCCAAACAACACATTGCGCTCAACATATCCTGCTGGTTTCCAGAAATAACAGGGTTTAAAACATAAAAAAAGGGAGATGATCAATCATCTCCCTTTTTTTATGTTTTAATGTATATCAAGCCAATAATTTTCACTAAATTTGCACCCTGTTTAATTCGGGGACGAGTTCCCTTTCATAACAATTCAATAATGGCAGTAAAAATTAGATTAGCGCGTCGTGGACGCAAACAAAAAGCGATTTATGATATCGTAATCGCAGATGCCAGAGCACCACGTGATGGTCGCTTCATCGAAAAGATTGGTAGCTACAATCCAGGTACCAACCCTTCATCCGTTGTTCTAGATACAGCTAAAGCTGTTGACTGGTTGCTTAAAGGTGCTCAGCCAACAGATACAGCCCGTTCAATCCTGCATCACGAAGGTGTAATGCTTCGCAAGCACTTACAAGTGGGTGTAATTAAAGGTGCTATTGCTCAGGATGTTGCTGATGCACGTTTTGAAGAATGGAAATCATCTAAATCTGACCGTAATGTTTCTGCTGCAGATTCATTATCTCAAAAATTAGATACTGCAAAACAAGCTAAATTGGATGCAGAACGTAAAGTAAATGAGTCACGTGCTGAAGCCATCGCTAAAAAGAACGCTCCTCCGGTAGAAGAAGTTGCTGCTGAGGAAACGACTGAAGAAGCGCCGGTAGATGAAACTGCTGCTGATGAAGTTTCAGCGGAAGATACTAATGAAGCACCAGCTGCTGAATAATTTAGTAAAAAATACTTTCTTTATGGGTCTGTCGGTATTTTCCGTACAGACTCATATTTGTTTAAGGACTAATTAAACCTATACTACTTTGACACAGGATAGCTGTTTTTTATTGGGCTATATCGTTCGTACCCATGGTACGTCGGGAGATGTTGTTATTTTTCTGGATGTTGATTATCCGGAAGACTACGAAGACCTTGACTCTGTTTATTTTGATATCAAGGGAGATCTGGTGCCATACTTTGTAGAACGTTTCAATTTGCAGAAACAAAGCAAAGCCATTGTAACGTTTGAGGAAGTCAATACCATTGAAAAAGCCCAGGCTTTGGTTGGAACCTCATTGTACCTGCCTCTGGATTCGCTCGCGGAGCTGGAAGATGAGCAGTTTTATTACCATGAGATCAAAGGTTATACCGTAATTGATGAGCATAAAGGAGAGCTTGGAATTGTCCGTGAGGTATATTCTCTGAATGGCCAGGATCTGATTGCGATGGATTATAAAGGCGTTGAAGTTTTGATTCCAACCTCCGAAGAGATAGTCCTGAAAGCGGATAAGGAAAAGAAACAGTTAATGGTGACTTTGCCTGAAGGCTTGCTTGAAGTTTATTTGGAAAACGATTCTGACAATAATAATATTCCTGATGATGCGGATTGATATTATTTCATGCGTTCCAAACCTTCTTGATAGTTTTTTTGCACACTCCATATTAAAACGGGCTCAGGAAGGAAAGTACGTAGAAGTTGTGGTGCATGATCTGCGTGATTTTTCAGGTAACAAGCACCGCTCTATCGACGACTATGCTTTTGGTGGTGGTGCAGGTATGGTGCTGCAGATTGAGCCGATTGCACGCTGCATACGTGCTTTACAGGCAGAGCGTACCTACGATGAGATTATTTATCTTACTCCTGACGGTGAGCTGATGGAGCAGAGAATGGTTAATCAGCTATCACTAAAAGGAAATCTGATCATGTTGTGCGGCCATTATAAAGGTGTTGATCAGCGTGTGCGGGATATTTTTATTACCAAAGAAATCAGTATCGGGGATTATGTATTGTCGGGAGGAGAATTGGCAGCGGCAGTGCTTGCTGATGCTATTATTCGTTTATTGCCCGGTGTACTAAACGATGAAACCTCTGCTTTAACGGATTCCTTTCAGGATAACTTACTCGCACCACCTGTTTATTCGCGTCCTTTTGATTTTGAGGGAAATAGTGTTCCTGAAATTTTAACGTCCGGCCATGAAGCTAAAATTGAAGCATGGCGATATGAGCAGTCTGTAAGACGGACAAAAGAAAGAAGGCCGGATCTATTAAAATAAATCCGGCCTGTTCATATATGGAAATGCTTTTATTCTAAAAGTCCAGGTTACAGTTAATCCATTCATTATCGAAGTTGGTGCCGTATTTGCGATAAAAGCCCACAGCAGATGTATTCCAATCCAGTACCTGCCACATCATGCCGGTACAGCCCGTTTTCTTTGCAGCCGTAACAGTTGCGTCAAAAAGGATTTTTCCGATTCCGTTTCCGCGCATATCCTCTGTGATGATAATGTCTTCCATGTATAATCTTTTTCCCTTCCAGGTAGAATACCGGTAATAATAAAGTGATAGTCCGATAATCTTGGAATCTACTTCAGCCACAAAAAAATCAAAGAGTTTTTCCTGATAGTCACGTGACATTTTATCTGTGTTGTTGCTGACCTGATCCAGTGCTTTTTCAAAAATTGCAAGTTCTTTTACCAGTTCAAAGATGGCGGGTATATCTTCCAGTGTACCTTGTCGGGTCGAGATGTTCATGAGTCAGGTTGTTATTTTAAACGATTGAATAAGCGTATTTTGATTACTTTATACTATTGATGCTTAACAAAATTCTCCCACTTATCAACAATCGCCTGGAAGTTTTCCGGAAGTTCGGTGTCAAACTGCATCCATTCCTTTGTAGCAGGATGAATGAAGCCCAGTGATTTTGCATGCAAAGCCTGCCCGGGAAGTAATTTAAAATTATTTTCTACAAAAACCTTAAAGCTCCCGGTTGTTCCGCCACGTAAAATTTTATCTCCGCCGTATACCTGATCATTGAATATCGGATGTCCGATGTGCTGCATATGGGCTCTTATCTGATGGGTTCTTCCCGTTTCCAGGTTACACTTTATCAGAGAGACGTAGCGTAATGGTTTTATGGTTTCATAGTGTGTAACGGCATGTTTTCCCTGCGATCCATCGTCATAGATATCCATTACTCTGCGGTCTTTGGCACTGCGGCCAATATGCCCCGTTACAGTACCTTTATAGTCCTTTGGCTCGCCCCAGACCAAAGCATTATAGGTTCTTTCAATCGTATGATCAGAAAACTGTTTGGCAAGAAAAGTCATGGCAAATTCTGTTTTGGCAATGACCAGCAATCCTGATGTGTCTTTATCAATTCTGTGTACAAGGCCTGGGCGTCCTTCTCCGCTTCTTCCTACCGGAAGGTTTTGAAAATGATATACCAGTGCATTAATTAATGTTCCTGTCCAGTTACCAAACGCAGGATGAACAACCATGCCCGTTGGTTTGTTTACCAGCAACAGAACATCATCTTCGTAAATAATATCAAGCGGAATATTTTCAGGAATAATTTCGGTATCACGCGGTGCCTGAGGAAGCAACAGGGTTATGACATCCATGGGCTTTACCTTATAACTTGACTTTACAGTTAAGCCATTTACTTTTACCGCTTCGGCTTCAATACCATTTTGTATTTTTGTACGGGAAGCATTCGCAACATGGACGTTTAAAAACTTATCCAGCCGCATTGCTGTTTGTCCTTTATCGGCTACGATCCGGTAATGTTCAAATAAATCATCTTCGTCTGCGCTGTTATCTATTTCGTCTGCAAGCATTTGTGGCTGATGTAATATGGAAATGTTAAACGGATCAATTACCTGATTTAAAATCAGCAATCTTATCGTTTACATCTATGATCTTAATTTAAATACAAAAATACCAAAATTCGTGGACTTACTGGTTCCTTCTTTACCAACACCTCTTCAGGAAATATCTGATTCAATTACTTTGAACGCAGGTGTCCGTTTATACATCAAACGTGATGATCTGATTCATCCCACCGTTTCAGGGAATAAATGGCGAAAGTTGAAGTACAACCTTAAACAGGCGAAGTTGGAAGGTGCAGCTACATTACTAACTTTTGGAGGGGCTTTTTCCAATCATTTATATGCTACGGCAGCAGCCGGTGCCTTCACGGCATTTAAAACAATCGGAATTGTCAGAGGAGAAGATCCGGGCGAAAAAAAGTCTCCGACACTTAAATTCTGTGAAGAGCAGGGGATGAAGCTGCATTACGTTTCCCGGGAAGAATATAAGCTTAGAAATTCAGATGATTATCTCAATAAGATAAAAGAGCATTTTGGACAATCTTTCGTAATTCCTGAAGGCGGTACTTCCCAATGGGCACTAAAAGGTGTTCAGGAATTAACCGAAGAAGTAAATTTACAGCTTAACCGATCCCCCAATTATTACGCCTTGGCTGCCGGGACAGGCGGTACCGCAGCTGGAATTTATTCAACCGGAGCCAGGGTTCTGGCCTTTTCAGTTTTAAAGGGCGGTGGGTTTCTGGAAGAAGATATTTTAAATCTTTCTGGACAAATTAATAAAGAAGATAAACTGAAATTATTTACAGAATATCATTTCAAAGGCTACGCCAAATACACGCAGGAATTACTTGATTTTATATTAAATTTTAAAAAACAGCATGGCATTCAATTGGAGCAGGTTTATACCGCCAAGATGCTTTTTGGATTATACGATTTAATAGCAAAAGGATATTTCAAAAAAGGAAGCTGTATTGTAGCCGTACATACCGGTGGCTTGCAGGGGTTGCTGCCGGAGCTGAAATAGATAACTTGCAGCATGAGATCATTAGTCTCATGCTTCAAGTTGTTTTACCAGATACTATCCTTCTGCTGAATATAATCCTTAATCAAATCTCTTTCTCCTGCGACCCATAAAACATCCTCCTGCTCGATGATAACGGAAGAATCCGGATTTAAAATCCGCTCTCCGTTTCTTTCCAGTCCTACCACCATGCCATGCGTCGACTCACGTATCTGGCTATTTCTTATTGATTTACCGATGATGTTAAATTCACGCTTTACTTCAATTCTCTGAAGTGTTATTTTATCTTCCTGGGCAAGGTACGCTTCTCCATCTCTGCTGATTTCGACATGACCTCGGAAATTATCCAGCTGATCATCCGTACCGATGACTTCGATCCTGTCATAAGGATACAAAACTTCGGTAGGGCGGGGAAGCTGGATTGTTTTGGTTCCCCGTTCGATAAGTACGACATTAATTCCAAAAGTTTCACGTATTCCCAGCTGCTGTAAGGATTTTCCTATTAAGGAAGAGTCAGGACTTACTTCCAGAAAAGCAAAGTGAGCATCCCAGGGAAGTAAGATTTTCTTTGACTTTCCGCTACCTTCCAGCTGCCGTGCATTCAGGTTTTGTAAGAAGCGCGTTTCAATTTTGCTGTAAAATTTTTGGAGCCTCTGGTAAAATATACCAAGAGCCAGGAGCATAATCCCACCTGCAATCATAAGTGCAGTAGGCGTTTCAAAAAATGAACTTAGGGAAAAGCCCATTAAAATAATTCCAATCAGAACTCTTGATAATTCTAGCATCAGCAACGGTCCCCGACTGTATTTTCTGCTTAGCCAAAGTGCTGAATAAGCTTTTCGATTGGATCTTTTAAAAATCAGTGCCCAGATAAAGGGAGAGATGAAGAGAAAAGTCAGCCCGAAAAAAGTAGATTGTGTAAGGTAAGTATTAGGAACTCTCTGGAATATCTGCGGCGCAATCTGTCGTGACATAATCAGGATAATGCCTATGATAACAACGGAATTAAGCACAACCGTTTGCGCATAGGATTGAAGGATCAAGTTCCAGTGCGTAGTTTTAGAAATGGTTGCAGAGCTTGTGCTGTAATGGTTTAAACGGCTTCTCCATGATTCAGGTAAATGTTTATCAAACCATTCATAGAAAGGCTCAGATGCTTTCATCATGTATGGTGTGGTAAAGGTGGTAATCACCGAAACACCTACGGCAATAGGGTATAGAAATTCACTGGTTACTTTTAATGATAAGCCCAGATTGGCGATAATAAATGAAAACTCACCGATTTGCGATAAACTCATTCCAGCCTGAATTGATTTTTTCAAAGGCTGGCCTGAAATAACTGCACCTATTGACACATAAGTGGTTTTTCCAAGAATCACTACAAAAACCAGAATAGCTGTTGGAATTGCATATTCAACCAGTAACGCAGGATTAATCAGCATACCGACTGAGATAAAGAAAATAGCTCCGAAAAGATCCTTCACCGGTTTAAAAAGATGTTCAATTTTTTCAGCATGTGTCGTTTCTGCCAGAATGGAACCCATGATGAAAGCGCCGAGAGCTGCGGAAAATCCAGCTTTTGTAACCAGGAAAACCATTCCGAAGCAAAGTGCAATGGAGGTAATCAATACACTTTCATCATTCATCAGGTTTCTGAAACGGCGAAGCAGCGTAGGAAAGATGAATATACCACCCAGAAACCATAAGATTAGGAAGAAAAACAGCTTGGCTATGGATTGCAGCATTTCCATACCGGCAAACTGCTGGCTGATCGAAAGTGTTGATAACAAGACCATCAATAAAACCGCGGTCAGATCTTCAATGACCAAGATTCCGAAAACTACACTGGTAAACTGCTGTGTCTTTAAACCCAGTTCTTCAAAGGCCCTGAAAATAATCGTTGTAGAGGATATAGCGATGATTCCTCCAAGAAATAAACTGTCGATTTTGCTCCATCCTAGCAGTTGGCCGGTTACAAATCCGGTAATCAGCATCAGGGTCACTTCAAGAAGTCCCGTGATGGCAGCAGTACTGCCAACCTTAACCAGTTTTTTAAAACTGAATTCTAATCCCAGATTAAAAAGAAGAAATATAACACCGATTTCTGCCCAGATTTCAATCGTTTTAATATCGGTAATCGTAGGGAAAATGGTGAAATTAGGGCCAACCAGTAAGCCGGCAAGAATGTATCCTAGAACAATGGGTTGTTTTAATTTTTTGAATATAATGGTGATAACACCAGCCATTGTCAGGATTAAAGAAAGATCAACAATTAGCTGTGGAACGTGGGTCATTGAGATTGGTATTTTGCGAAAAATATAATAATACCAATAAAATACAAAAAGCCTTTGATTCATCAAAGGCTTTTTAAATATTACTTGAAAAAATAAAATGCAAACTACTTATCCTACACTTCCTTCCAAACTGATTTCCAGAAGCTTCTGAGCCTCTACTGCAAATTCCATCGGAAGCTGATTTAAAACTTCTTTTGCATATCCATTTACAATTAAAGCGACTGCTTGTTCTGTAGGAATTCCGCGTTGATTGCAATAAAATAATATATCTTCTCCAATTTTGGAAGTTGTCGCTTCGTGTTCCACCGTTGCTGACGGATTGCTAACTTCTATGTAAGGAAAAGTATGAGCACCGCATTGATCACCCAAAAGCAATGAATCGCATTGAGAGAAATTACGTGCTTTTTCTGCTTTTTTGAATACCTGAACCAATCCGCGGTAAGAGTTCTGACTCTTTCCGGCAGAAATTCCTTTTGATACAATACGGCTTTTTGTGTTTTTACCGATGTGGATCATTTTTGTTCCGGTATCTGCTTGCTGCATGTTATTAGTAACAGCAACAGAATAAAACTCACCAATTGAATTATCTCCTTTAAGTATTACCGAAGGATATTTCCAAGTGATCGCTGATCCTGTTTCAACCTGAGTCCAGGAAATTTTGGAAAACGCGCCATCACACAAACCACGTTTGGTAACAAAATTGTAAATACCGCCTTTTCCATCTTTATCGCCAGGATACCAGTTTTGAACGGTCGAGTATTTTACGTTTGCATTCTCATGCGCGAAAATTTCTACGACGGCCGCATGCAGCTGATTTTCATCACGCATCGGTGCAGTACAGCCTTCCAGATAACTAACATGAGAATCTGCATCGGCAACAATTAAGGTACGTTCAAACTGACCGGTACCCGCCGCATTAATACGGAAATACGTAGACAGCTCCATCGGGCATTTAACACCTTTTGGAATATAAACGAATGATCCGTCAGAGAATACAGCTGAATTTAAAGCTGCATAATAATTGTCTTTTGGCGGAACAACGGAGCCCAGATATTTTTTGATCAGATCCGGCTGCTCACGAATTGCCTCACTGATCGAACAGAAAATAATTCCTTTTTCTCTCAGTGATTCTTTAAAAGTGGTAAACACTGACTCTGAATCCATTACTGCATCCACTGCAATGGATACTCCAGAAAGTCTTTTTTGCTCATTCAGTGAAATTCCAAGACGCTGGAAAGTGTCACGTAATTCAGGATCTATATCGTCCAGGCTTTCAACAACTTTCTTTTTCTTCGGTGCTGAATAATATTTTATTGCCTGAAAATCAATTTTGGGATAATGCACATTAGGCCATTTTGGCTCAGGCATTTTCTGCCACATCGTAAAAGCCTTCAAACGCCACTCCAGCATCCATTCAGGTTCATTCTTTTTTGCGGAAATAAACCGTATAGTGCTTTCATCCAAGCCCACAGGAGCCTCGTCTGCTTCAATATCAGTTACAAATCCATATTTGTATTCCGAACTGGTGATTTCCTCCAACAATTCTTCTTCTTTGCTCATAGTCTTTTTTCTATCACGCTATGGTTGTCGTTATATTGATAACACACAGAATGGATATTGAGTTTATAGATAGACTCAAAAATACATAAAAATATACACAAGTTATGACCACTGTCATAACTTGTGCCGTAAAATCGGTTATTTAGACCGGTGCAATATTAGAGGTAACTTCCTGACGAAAGATAATCTTTTACGTACTCGGTTACTCCTTCTTCAAGCGTATAAAAAGGCTTTGTATAGCCAATTACATGCAATTTACTCATATTTGCCTGTGTAAAATACTGATATTTATCACGAATATCCACCGGCGTATCAATGTAGGAAATATCAGGCGTTTTATCCATAGCAAGAAAAGTATTCGTTACCAGGTCCTTGAAAGTGCGTGCTTTTCCGCTTCCCAAGTTATAAATTCCTGAATTTTTACGATGGTGCATGAAAAACAGACAAACTTCAATCAGATCCTTAACATAAATAAAATCGCGCATCTGCTCTCCATCCTTGAAATCAGGGTTATGAGAACGGAAAAGCTTCATTTTGTCTGTTGCTTTGATCTGGTTAAAGGCGTGAAAAATAACGGAAGCCATACGCGCCTTGTGATATTCATTTGGTCCGTATACATTGAAAAACTTTAAACCAGCCCAGAAAAACGGTTTTTTCTCCTGCTGTAAAGCCCAGATATCAAAGTCATTTTTAGAATCACCGTACGGATTAAGAGGTTTTAACTGCGGAATTAACGATTCATTATCATCATAACCCAGTTCGCCCAAACCATACGTTGCAGCTGACGAAGCATAAACCAATGGAATTTGGTAAGCCACACATCTGTTCCAGATTTCTTTGGAATAATTCAGGTTAAGCTCATCAAATATTTCTGTGTCAAATTCAGTAGTATCCGTTCTGGCACCTATGTGAAAGATAAATTCTACATCACGGTTATTTTTATCCAGCCAGTCAAAAAAGACATTGCGTTCGACACGTTCCTTAATTGTTTTGCCAATAAGATTTTGTGCCTTTTCAACTTTTGAAAAATCGTCAACGGCAATGATGTTATTAAAGCCTTCATGGTTAAGTCTGCTGATCAGACCGCTACCAATAAATCCGGCTGCACCTGTTACTATAATCATAGGATAGATTATTTGAATTGTCCCTCAAATTGGATTTTTTTGAGTTTACTGCTTATATTTTTACAAAACTACCAATACAAGATGTAATTTTGTAACATTATTACTTTGGGAAGGAAAAATTTATGATTTACGTAACGCGAAAAGAGCATTTTAATGCAGCACACCGGCTTTTTAATCCGGCGTGGTCGGAAGAGAAAAATCAGGAGGTATTTGGGCCCTGCGCCAATAATAACTGGCATGGACATAATTTTGAGTTGATCGTAACAGTAAAAGGTAAGCCTGATCCTGATACGGGGTTTGTGATCGATCTGAAAGTTTTGGGTGATCTGGTAAAAAACAGGATTGTTGATAAAGTAGATCATAAAAACCTGAATCTTGATGTCGATTTCATGGCTGGAAAAATGGCTTCCTGTGAAATTTTTGTAACAGAAATCTGGAAAATACTGGCGCCGGCCATTCAGGAATTTGCTCCGGGTGCACAGTTACATTATATCAAGCTGGTTGAAACACCAAAGAATTTTGTTGAGTATTACGGCGAATAATAGCCTGCAGGCGGTGAAAAATATTTTTTCACCGCCTTATTTTCTTCTCCTGATTTAATCTGAAACATGAAATACTACCTTATTGCCGGCGAACGTTCAGGTGATTTACACGGTGCCAATCTGATTAAAGGAATCAAGGCCAATGATCCTGACGCACAATTTCGTGGCTGGGGTGGAGATATGATGCAGGAGGAGGGAATGGATCTGGTGACCCATTATAAGGATACCGCTTTCATGGGTTTTCTGGAAGTGGCTGCCAATATCCTGAAAATTACCGGCTTTTTGAAAAAGTGTAAAAAAGACATTCTGGCTTACCAGCCTGATGTCATTATCCTGATCGATTATCCCGGATTTAACTTGCGGATGGCAGCTTTTGGTAAGAAGAACGGCTTTAAAACTTATTATTATATTTCCCCAAAAGTGTGGGCATGGAATCAGAAACGCGCTTTAAAAATTAAGGCGAACGTTGATCACATGTTTGTGATTTTTCCATTTGAAATTGACTTCTACAAAAAGTACGATTATAAAGTTGATTATGTGGGAAATCCGTTGATGGATGCCATTGAAGCTTTCAAAGCTGATCCTGATTTCAAGAAAAAGAATAAGCTTGATAATAGACCGGTCATCGCACTTTTACCAGGTAGCCGTCGGCAGGAAATTATTAATACGCTGGACTTGATGCTTACTGTTCAGCCGTATTTTCGGGATTATCAGTTTGTGATTGCCGGTGTGAAAAATCTTCCTGCTTCACTTTATGAAAAGTATGAAGCGCTGACAAATGTCTCTGTTGTGTATGAAGCGACCTACGACTTGCTGGCTGTTTCGGAAGCGGCACTTGTAACATCCGGTACAGCGACGCTTGAAACGGCTCTACTGAATATTCCCGAAGTAGTTTGTTATAAAACCAGCGGGATTTCTTATGCAGTTGCCAAAAAATTAATCCGTGTTCCCTACATTTCCCTGGTGAATCTGATTATGGAAAAAGAAGTCGTAAGAGAGCTGATCCAGGATGAACTGAATGAAAAGCAACTTGTATATGAACTGGGTGCAATTCTTGAAAATGGAGAAAAAAGAAGTGTTCAGTTACAGGATTATACAAAACTTCAAAAATTAGTAGGCGGGTCGGGTGCGTCTGAAAGAACCGGCGGCCTTATGGTAAATTATCTAAAAGCTGAACATTAATTTCTCATCCGGACCAGTTTTTCATAATCCAGAACCGTGATCAGGCTGCCTTTCATATCGACCAGTTTTTCTTCCTTAAAATCTGATAATGTGCGGATTACAGTTTCAGTAGCCGTACCAACCATTGATGCAATATCTTCACGGGTAATCGCCATCGAAAAAGGTTTGGACCGGTCTTCCTGATAGCGCTGAACTAACATAACCAACGCCTGAGCTACACGTTTCCGTACGGAATTGTAAGCCAGCTGAAGCAGTCTTTCTTCGCGGTCTTTTATTTCGTTGGAAAGCATTTTGATAAACTTTGTAGCCACTTCACGATTTCCCTGCAAAAGATTAAAAAAATCATCTTTTGGTATCATGGCTACTTCTGATTTTTCAAGGGAAATGGTTGTTTCCTGATACGATTCGCCCTGAAGCAAATCCAGATAACCAAAAAAATCTCCTTCTTTATATAACTCTGTAATGTACTCTTTTCCGTTATCGTTGGATTTGTAGGCTTTAACCTTTCCTTTCTGAAGGAAGAAAACATTCTGCGGAAAACTGCCTTCAGTGTAAATGGTTTCTTTTTTCTTCAGTGTTTTTGTCTTCTTATCATCCGCCAGTTTGGTAATCAGATCAAACGTTTTTGCTTCATGAATAAATTCATCCAGACCTTCTGCAGTGCGGGTGAACTGGCCTTTTAGACGTTCGCTTTTTTTAAGTCTGATCTCAACTGCATTCAGTAATTCAACATCATCATAAGGTTTGGTCAGATAATCGTCCGCGCCCATGGTCATGCCTTTACGATAATCATTTTTTTCTGCTTTTGCAGTTAAAAATACAAAAGGAATATTGGCTGTATGATCATCCTTACTTAGCAAATGGAGAACACCATAACCGTCCAGTTCAGGCATCATAATATCACAGATGATCAGATCCGGTTTTTCGTGATGTGCCAGCTGTACGCCTTCTTTTCCATTGTGTGCGGTTAGAACGTGATAATTTGCCAGTTCCAGAATCTCGGCTGTGTTTTCACGCATTTCCGGATTATCTTCAATCAATAAAATTCTTTTGTTTTCCATGGTAACGTTCGTGTATTAATGAGCGGGTAAGTGATCCGGCAATGCAATATTAAAGATGGTTCCCTTGCCAACCTGACTGGAAAATGAGACTTTGCCTCCCATAAGCTCCACATAATTCTGTACAATGTTCAACCCCAGCCCAGTTCCCTGTGCATTGCCAGCATTGTTGGCACGGAAAAAACGATCGAAAATATGAACCTGGTCGCTTTCCGGAATCCCGATTCCCTGATCAGTGATTTCGATTAAAATGGTTTTTCCATCTGCCTGAATGTTAAAACAAATCAGTTTTCCGATTTCGGAATATTTGATTGCGTTGGAAAGTAAGTTAAAAATAACATTGCGAAGCAATTGTTTGTCGATCCAAACTTCCCTGTTTCCTTTGTGAGAAAAACGAATGTGCTGCCCTTCCTTACACAATCCTTTTATCTCCTCAATCAGTCCCTGACAAAAACCTGGTAAATCGGTGCAAACCGGAATGCTCTGAATCCTTCCTTCTTCCAATTTTCCAATGGACATAAAATCGTTTAAAATTTCTGTAAGGTTGGTAACGGCTGATTTGATACGCTGTACATGTTTTTGCCTTTTGTCCTCTTCTTCGGTTTTTGCATAGCGTCCGATCAGAGAAGCGGAGGAAAGAATAGTAGCGAGCGGTGTACGGAATTCATGTGAAGCAATCGTTACAAACTGGCTCTTCATGTTATTCAGTTCACGTTCTTTTTTCAAAGCGCGCATGACTTCTTCCTGCGACTGTTCGATTTTATGGATTGCTTTTGCCAATTCTTCGGTGCGTTGATTTACGCGTTCTTCCAATTCCGCATTCAGTTTCTGAATTTCCTGATTTGCTTCCTGAATAATATTTTCCTGCTTTTTTCTCTCTGTAATATCAATGACAAAACTGACAACAAACTGTCCTTCACTGGTTTTAAAAGGGCTTAAACTAACTTCTACGGGAAACTCGCTTCCATCTTTCCGGCGTGCAAAAAGTTCAAGCGAACTGCCCATCCCACGGGCATGCGGTGATTCGAGGTAGGTATCCCGGTGATGTACATGTGCCTTCGTCAGCCGCCTTGGGATCAGCGTTTCAATTTTCTGTTCTGCAAGTTCTTTGTCTTCGTATCCAAAAAGTTCGAGCGCCTTGGGATTCAGCATTACGATAACTCCTTCTTTGTTGACCACTACAATTCCTTCTGTGGCGTGTTTAAAAAGTGCGTCGAGCATTTCAATATGCCGTGTCATGGCTTGGGTTCGTTTTTCTAAATAAGTAGTACTAAACATACCAAGTTACAGGACATAGTTGAAGGGAACAAACGAACACTAAAGAATGATTGAATTATTGAAGGAGTGAACGATAGAATAATTACTCAGAATTTAACTCAAACCGTTTGGCTAAATTGGCTAGCTGCGGGTGATTCTTCCCATAATTTTGCATCAAAAGCCATACAGACATTTCTTACAAAAGCTTTTCCAATATCGGTCACACGCAAATGATAAGGCTCAATTTCAACCAGTTCGTCAAACTGAAGTTCCGCTAATCGTTCGATCGCTTTATATAATTCGTCACAAACTTCATCTTCTTTTTTCCAGGTCGTTTCAAACTGCGTCATAATCCGCAGAATATGTTTACGTAGAATAAGGTCTTCTTTTGTCAGTTCGTGGCCTTTAGTAATTGGTAAATGACCGCCATTAATCTGATCATAATACGCTTCAACATTTTTTTCATTCTGAACATAGCCTGTCCAGCTGTCACTGATCGAAGAAACACCCAAACCAATTAAAAGCTGAGTATGTGTATCGGTATAGCCCATAAAATTCCGGTGCAGGCGGCCATTTTGCTGCGCTTTGTAAAGTTCATCGGTTTCCAGAGAAAAGTGATCCATGCCCACATCATGATAGCCGGACAATTCCAGTGCATTCCGGCCGGTTTCATAGATCGCCATTTTCTTGTCAGGATCGGGTAAATCCTGTTCGGTATAACGTCTCTGGCCCGGTTTGATCCATGGAATATGGGCATAACTGTAAAAAGCAATCCGGTCGGGACGAAGCTGAACTACGCGCATGATTGTCTCCATCATTGTGCAGACTTTCTGCATAGGCAAGCCATAAACGATGTCATAATTTACTGAAGTATAGCCAATCTCTCTTGCTTTTTTTGTCAGGTGAGAAACCTGTTCATAGGTCTGCTGACGATTAATTACAGCTAGCACCAATGGATTGAAATCCTGCACACCAATGCTTATCCTGCGAAATCCGACATTGAAAAGTGCCTGTAAATGTTCGTCTGTACTATTACCGGGATGTGCTTCAAAACTGAACTGGGCCTTTGGATGAACATCTGCATTTTTCAACAAACCTTCAATCAGTCTCGTCAGATTTGCAGGACTGAAAAAAGTGGGGGTGCCGCCGCCTAAGTGAATTTCCCGGATCATAGGTTTTGTTTCACCAAAAACAGGAAAATACAATTCCCATTCTTTTAGAACGGTTTCTATATAGGTTTCTTCAACTTTATGGTTAATCGTTATTCTCGTATTACAACCACAATAGGTACACAGACTTTCACAAAAAGGAAGGTGTACATACAGGCTGATTCCTTCTTTTTGATTGGAAACAGTAAAGGCTTCACGGACAAGCTCTTTCCACTTTTGTTCTGTTGGCGGCGTTTTTTGCCAGTAAGGAACGGTTGGGTAACTTGTATATCTTGGCCCGGGAGTATTGTATTTAAAGAGCAAATCCTTATCCATGGGAATCGTATTTTGAATTAATTTCTATGCTTCAAAACTAGTCAGGTGCTCCTGTTAAAAACATGACAGAAATCAGCTTAAAAACTTACTTTGGCAAGCAATCGCATTTATCGGTAATCGGATAGATAGAAATTATCTCCCATGACAAATTGTAATCCCATTACTATCAGCAGAGTTATTTTCAGGATGTTGGATAAGTAAACCTCTGGCAATTAGTAAAATACCTGCTGCTGCAAGTATGACAGGAATAATTTTACGCATGTGGGTGCGAAGGGAAACAGTAAACCATTGTTTGAAAAAGCCAACCGCCATCATAGCAGGCAAGGTCCCGATTCCAAACATGAGCATGTACAAACCTCCGTCCACTGCAATTCCGGTAGCAACAGAACTTATTAAAGCCATATAAACCAAGCCGCAGGGAAGCAATCCATTTAAAATACCTAGTAAAAACCAGCTTTGCAGTTTGCGGCTTCGGAGCATTTCAGCCATGTGTTTTTTTACATGCTGAATAAACTTCTGCCAAAATTTGGGAGGGTGAAAATAGGAATCAAGATGTGCCGGCCAAAGTACGTAAGCCAGCATGATTATTCCTGAAAAAATAGAAAGATATCGTAAATAGCCAATCCATGAAAGTGACGAACCGACAGATCCTAGAATCAGACCCAGAACTGCATAGGTTAATGTTCGACCACCATTGTAAACCGATAATCCTGAAAATTGCTGAAATTTGTTTCCTTTTTGAATGGGTAAAGCCAGGGCAATCGGGCCGCACATACCTATACAGTGAAAGCTGCTCATCAGCCCCATTGTAAATGCAAGATATGGAAGTGCGTTGACCATTTACCTTAGTTTTTAGCCACTTTATTAATCACGACAACACCTTCATTCCAGTATGTTTCTTTTCCATTTTGCCAGTCAATCTGTAAATAATACCTTCCTGAATGAAGGTCAGATGCTGCAATCAGTTGTGAGTGGTCTGCTGATTTTATCGGAAAAGTTCTGTCTTTTGTATTGTCAGAAGGACAATATAATTTTATGGTTCCGGTCAGATTATTTTCTCTGAATGATTCCGGATACTTTATGCGTATGCCTTGTTCTGTAACCTCCCAAGCCAGTGGATCTGTCAGTGCTTTTGCATGGTTTGTTTTATTGATTTTATCCTGAAAACGGAGTTCTTCCTCATAATATTGATCCGTTACGAGATCAATTTTCTGGCTGGCACTCATGCCTACCAGTAACAATATCATCACTACAAATCCCATATATAGAATTGCAATACCTGCTCCCCAGTTTACTTTCATGATATTTTTAAGTTATCGGCTGTCAGCTATCAGCCTTGTTTATAATGAACTTACCTTATGAATCCTGATTCTTATTTACTTTGCTATTCTTCTGGTGCTATAAACGTAGTTTCAAAAGTTTCCAGTTTTTCGCTACCCTGAAAGACAGATAATTTTAGTTTCGTTTTCCGGGTTTTTAATTCAGCTTTTGGAATGATAATAAAGAGTGTCCCTTCCGACATTCCTGCACCATCAAGCGTCAGATCCGGTTTGCCGGCAAACAGCAAAGTCCCTTTTGGAGAATCAAGATGAATAACCGGTTTTACAACCTGATTTGTTTTGTTGAAAATTTTGAAAGTATACAAATTGCTGATCGTACCATCATTATTTTCAATGTATTGGCTGCCAGGAGCCCGGAATAAGGTGGTTTGTGTATCATTGCGGGAAACTACCAGATAGGCCAGCGCCGACCATAATAATATAAGTACGACAATGTAACCGCGGGTACGGTTGGTAATTAATTTGTTTGTGCCGCTGACAATCGCATTTTCAGAGGTATATCGTATTAATCCCTGATTAAAACCTACTTTATCCATGATCGAATCACAGGCATCAATGCAGGCCGTACAGTTCACGCATTCCATCTGAGTGCCATTTCTGATGTCAATGCCGGTTGGGCAAACGGCTACACACTGAGAGCAGCTGATACAATCTCCGGCATTTCTGTCTTTTCCTTTATGCAATTTTTCCCGGGGTTCTCCACGTTTGTAGTCATAGGCAACGACAATGGAATTCCTGTCCATTAATACACCCTGCAAACGTCCGTACGGGCAAACGACGGTACAAGCCTGATCGCGCAGCCAGGCAAAATTGAAGTAGAAAACAGCGGTGAAAATGATAATGCCTGAAAAAAGCGGGATATGCTGATGGAGTGGTTCACTAATGATTTTTGATACTTCATCAACACCCATTACGTAGGATAAAAGCAAATTGGCTATTAAAAATGAGACGAATAAAAAAGCCAGGTACTTGGTTCCTTTCCGGACTATTTTGTCGCTTGTCCAGGGTGCTTTGTTCAGTATTTTTTGTTTGCTGCTGTCTCCTTCAATAAAATACTCAATTTTCCGAAAAACCATTTCCATAAAAACAGTTTGCGGACAAGCCCAGCCACACCACAGCCTTCCAAAAATAGTCGTAAATAAAACGATGAATACCATAAAAGACAGCATCGTAAGTCCGAAAAGCCAGTAATCCTGTGGTCCGATGAATAATCCGAAAATAATAATTTTTCTTTCCAGGACATTGAAAAGGAGAAGAGGCTGATCGTTGTATTTTAAAAATGGCATAACAAATAACAAGGTCAGTATTATCACTGTAAATCCTATACGCCGGTCATGCCAAGTGCCCTTTGGTTTTTTTGGATAGATCCAGTTTCTCTTTCCATCTTCACTTACGCTGTTAAATTGATCATGGAAAGAGTCGGAGGGAAGTGGAGCAAAAGGTATTGGATTGGATGATGACATGGTCGTAGTCCCGCAAGACAGTTATGCTTTTTTGAATTTCAGCTTATATTGAATCTTAATTCGTTATTCTTTCAACGCTTTTATTTGGCAGCTACGGTACTGTCCGAAGCCGTTTTTCCTTCCTCAAACAATTCTCCCTGCGGTTCCTTGGCATTGGCTGGTTTAGTGCCTTTGAGTGACAGTACGAAACTGGCTACCTTTTGAATATCTGTTGGTGAAAGCTGCTTTTCCCATGAAATCATTCCTTTTTCAGGAACACCGTATTTTATAACTTTAAATATATTTTTGATACTGCCACCGTGAAGCCAGTATTGGTCAGTCAGGTTAGGGCCAACGCTTCCACCCGCTTCGGCACCATGGCAGGCTGTACATTTTTCCTTGAAAATTGCTTTCCCCTGATCCACTCCCGCCGTTTCAGTAAGCTGGGTTACTGTATTTTCGTCCATGCTGGAACCTACTTTTTCCAGATACGCTTTTTTCTCAATATCAGCCAGCGCAATTTCTTTATCTAATTCTGCGATTTGAAAGTCTCCCATTCCACTGAAATAATAGGCAGAATAAGCAATAGCAATAACGACTGTGACTAGAAATAAAGATTGCAGCCAGGGTGGCATGCGGTTGTCAAGTTCCTGAATACCATCGTAATCATGACCATCGATCAGGATCGTTTTTTCATCGCTAAGAGAAACACCCAAGCCGACAAATTTCTTCCACCAGCTTACTGTTTCTACTTTTTCGGATTTAGCCTGCGTAACTTGTCGGAGTACTGACAATGCATTAACAAGTAAAATCACTACTAGAACCATTGTAAAAAACAGCAGTCCTAAAAGCGTGATCAGCATTAGATCCGTACCTGAAAGTGATCTGATTTCTTCTTTTGATTCCTGCGCAAAAGCTGAAAGAGAAAAGATAAAGAAGAAAACAATAGAAAGAATTCCTTTTTTGATACTTCCGTCATTCAGCGGAATATTTTTCATCCGGTTCAAAGATTTGTTGTCTAATCTGAAAACGTAAAACAAAAGGCAGATAAAAAAGACAAAGAATATGATGAGCGAGATGAGTGGGAAAATGCCCACGTCCGCTATGGTTTCGAGATAGTTTCGGAATTTCATGATTATTATTTCGTTTTTATATCAGTTCCTAACCGCTGCAAATAAGCGATCAAAGCAATAATTTCCTTATTTTCATTGGCCTTAATCCCACTTTGCTTCAACCTTGACTGAATTCCCAAAGCTTGTTTATGAAGCTCTGCATTGGCAATTTTATCGTAGCCTTTTTCGTAAGGAACACCAAGCGTTTGCATTGCACGTATTTTAGACGGTGTAGTTGTCGTATCCAGATTGTCTTCCAGCAACCAGGAATAACGCGGCATAATCGAACCAGGCGACATCGACGTTGGATCTTCCATGTGGTTATAGTGCCACGAATCCGGGTATTTTCCGCCTATCCGATGCAGATCCGGGCCGGTGCGTTTTGAACCCCACTGATGCGGATGATCATAGACAAATTCTCCTGATTTGGAATATTCACCATAACGCTCAATTTCAGAACGGAAGGGGCGGATCATCTGCGTATGGCATACATAACAACCTTCGCGAACATAAATATCTCTTCCTTGAAGTTCCAGCGGTGTATAAGGCTTTACGCTGGCAATGGTTGGTACGTTGGACTCGATCATAAAAGTCGGGATCATTTCGATCATCCCACCAATAGAAACCGCAACCAGTGCAAGAACAGTAATTGTTAAGGGTTTACGTTCCAGTAATCTCTGATGCCAGAATTCACTTTTAGCCGGATGCCAAACCGCAGCTAACGGCATTGCTTTTGCTTTTTCATATGGAGTAAGATTCCCTTTTAAGGCTGTCATCCACAAATTATAAATCATCACAATAAAACCGATGATGTACAAGGTGCCGCCTACACTTCTTAGGAAATATAAGGGAGCAAGCTGCGTAACCGTTTCCAAAAAATTTGGATATTTCAACAAACCTTCGGCTGTAAATTCCTTCCACATAGAACTTTGTACCCATCCGGCCCAATACATTGGAATGGTATAAAACAGGATTCCCAACGTTCCAATCCAGAAATGGAAACTTGCCAGCTTAGCAGAAAATAAAGGGCGGTTGTAAAGACGCGGGAAAAGCCAGTAAAGCATACCAAATGTCAGGAAGCCATTCCAGCCTAACGCTCCTACGTGTACGTGCGCAACAATCCAGTCGGTATAATGCGCAATGGCGTTAACATTTTTGAAAGCCAGCATCGGTCCTTCGAACGTTGCCATACCATACGCGGTAATCGCTACAACAAAAAACTTCAAAACCACATCTTCCCGAACCTTATCCCAGGCACCGCGTAAAGTCAGAAGCCCGTTCATCATACCACCCCAGGAAGGAGCAATGAGCATAACCGAAAAGACAGTTCCCAGCGTCTGCGCCCAATCCGGAAGTGCTGTATAAAGTAAGTGGTGAGGACCAGCCCAAATGTAAAGAAATATTAAGGACCAGAAGTGAACAATCGAAAGACGATACGAATAAATAGGACGGTTGGCAGCTTTGGGCAAAAAGTAGTACATCAAACCTAAATAAGGCGTAGTAAGGAAAAAAGCCACGGCGTTATGTCCATACCACCATTGTACCAAAGCATCCTGAACACCTGCATAAAGTGAATAACTTTTGAAAAGTGATACCGGAAGTTCCAGGTTATTAACCACATGAAGCATTGCAACGGTAACAAACGAAGCAATATAAAACCAGATCGCTGCATAAATATGCTCTACACGGCGGTGAATCGTTGTCATGATCAGATTCGTCAAACCTGAAAGCCAGACAATGGCGATGGCTATGTCAAGCGGCCATTCAAGTTCTGCATATTCCTTGGCACTGGATAGTCCCATGGGTAAGGTAATAGCAGCACCCAGGATAATAAATTGCCAGGCCCAGAAATGAAAACGACTTAAAACCGGACTCCACATAGGTGTGCGCAAAACACGTGGAGCGGAATAGTACAAGCCGGTAAAAAAACCGTTTCCTACAAAGGCAAAAATAACCGCGTTGGTATGAAGTGGCCGGATGCGGCTGAAGGTTGTGTAAGGTAAATTGAAATTCAGATCTGGAAATACCAGCTGGAAGGCTGCCAACAGACCAACAAGCATACCAATAAGTCCGAACAGGATCGTAGCTATAGCAAAGTTCCGTACGATTTTATTATCGTATTGAAACTCATCCAGCTCAATGGATGCGATTCCTGGATTGGGAAGGTTTGACATAATTTTGTGTAAAGAATGGTGAATAAATTTGGGTAATGGGTGCTGGTCAGGTTTTAGGAAATAAATCTTTTACAAACGTTTGACAGGTTTAGGACCCGTGGTTTCGTCGTCTAAAAGTATCCGGATTGCCGGTGTACAATCATCATCAAAATGCCCTTTACGTACCGACCAGATAAATGCACTTAAAAAACCAAGGGCTACAAACAAGCTGACGAGGATTAAGATGAATAGGGCGCTCATGGTTTCTGATTTTTATTGATAATCAATGTCTTAGGCTGACAGTTAAGCCGTTGATTTATTCTTCAAAACTACTTGAGGTATCCGTATCAAATGATGATAACAGAATGGTCCTATTACTGATCGTTATCAGTTTTTGATCCATCTGCGGGCTGACAGATTAGTAGCGATGGTTGTAAAAAGAACGATAGTAATGGAACTTACGGGCATCAGAATCGCAGCAATGACGGGAGAAAGCTTACCTGCCACTGCGAAAGACAATCCGAAAAGATTGTACAAAAGTGAAATGGCAAAACTGACTTTTATAATCTTCTGTCCTGATCTGGCAAGATTGATAAAAGAAGGTAGTTGTTCCAGCTGATTTCCTTCCATAATGGCATCACAGGCCGGAGAAAAATTGTTGATATCATCCGACACGGCAAGGCCCACATTACTTTGGCGAAGTGCTCCGGCATCATTCAGACCATCCCCAACCATCAGCACATTTCTGTTTTTATTTATTTGAAGGTTTTTAATAAAATTTAGTTTTTCTTCCGGTTTTTGTTCAAAGAAAAGATTAGAAGCTTCTCTGAAAATAGGCGTTAAAAGAGAACGGTCTGTCTGTCTATCGCCGGATAATAGATAGGTCTTAAATCCTTTTTTCTGGAGTGTAGAAACTGTATTGGCAAGTTCTGGGCGGTATTTACTTTTTAAAGTAAAATAGCCTTTTACCATACCATTAATAGAAATATAAACGTGAGAAGCATCTTCTGTTTTTTCTTCCGGATTGTTATAGCCAACCCATTTTGCTGAACCAAGTTTTACTTCCTGTTTCCCCCACAAAGCTTTCATTCCAGCTCCGCCTATTTCTTCAAAATGCATGAGTATGCGTCGGCTTCCAGTACTATTTTCAAGGGTTTTTACCAGCATTCGGCTTAATGGATGGGAGGATTGCATGGCTAAGGTTTTTACCATAACAAGTTCATCTTCTATTAATTCATCTCCAAAAAATGCAACCTCTGCTTCGTTTACCTGGGTGATAGTCCCTGTTTTGTCAAAAACAACGGTATCAATATGGGATAGCCGTTCAATAGCGTCTGCATTCTTCGGGTAAAAGCGGTGCTTTCCGAAAAGACTCAATAAATTTCCATTCGTGAAAGTGGAAGAAAGCAGCAGTGCACAAGGGCAGGCAACAAGCAATGAAGTTGTGAATGCATTGAAAGCAGTTTCATGTTCTTTCAAAATAAAAAACCAAACCAGAAAGGTAAAAACTGCGATAACCAGAACTACAGAGGAAAAGTAGCGGTTGATTCTTGCTGCAAGGGTTTGATTCTGATTCTCTTTTTCTTTGGTAAATGTGTCATTATTCCAAAGCTGAGTAAGGTAACTTTGAGATACATGACGTAAGACTTCCAATTCAACAGACAATCCTGTCTGTTTTCCTCCTGCATAAATAGTGTCTCCTTTTATTTTTTCAACCGGATCTGCTTCTCCGGATACAAAGCTGTAATCGATCAGTGCTCTTGGACTAAGCAAAACAGCATCAGCAGGGATTAATTCCTGGTTCCTGACCAGCATTTTATCTCCGGGAATAAGTTCAGTTATGGGTACACGGCTTTCTTTTCCATCTTTCAGGACTGTTATTGCAAGGGGGAAGTAGGATTTATAATCGCGGTCAAAGGAAATTCCGGCATATGTTTTATCCTGAAAGTACCTGCCAATCAGCATGAAAAATACGGCACCGGTAAGTGAGTCAAAATATCCGGGACCGGCCTTAAAAATAATTTGGTACAAGCTGGTCAAAAAAACGCAAAGTAAAGCCAGTGCAATAGGCGCATCAATATTCAAATATTTTCCTCTCAAAGCCGACCAGGCTGATTTAAAAAAATCGGCTGCGCAGTAAAAGAAAACGGGCAGGCTTAATACCAGATTGATGGTACTGAAAAGTGTCCGCAAACCCAGATCTGTTGAGCTGTCACCCAGGTGAAAATATTCAGGAAAGCTCAGCAGCATAATATTGCCAAAAGCAAAACCAGCAATGCCTATTTTATAGAGTCTGGTTCTGTTCCATTTCTGTATTTGTTTTCCTTCAGCATCATTGAGGCTGATATAGGGCTCGTAACCGATTTTAGCCATCAGTGCCGCCAATTCACTTAGGGTGATTTGCTGTGAGTCAAAGGTAATCCGTACTTTTTTCTCAGGGAAATTTACGATGGAACTACGGATTGCCGGATTTAATCTGTGCAATTGTTCCAGAAGCCATATACACGAACTGCAGTGCATTTTTGGTACGAGCCAGTTAATACGCGAAAGTTTCCCATCTGTAAATTCCAGTAGTTTTTCTGCGATATCAGGCAGATTGAGATAATCATATTTTCCAGGGAAGTAAGAGGCGTCCGGCGAAATCCCTTGAGCTCCATCAATGGTATAATAACGGCATAAATCATTTTCTTTCAACAGATCATACACCAATGAGCAGCCATCGCAGCAAAACTCATGTTCATCAAAAGGAATGATTTCATCCCGGCATTCTTCTCCGCAGTGATAACAGACGGTCTTTATCTGTATCTCCCTTTCAAAAACAGGTTCATCGGATTTCATAAATTGAGGTAGTAATTGTAAAGCTAAGTCTGAATAACCCGGAGTATTATGTGACACCGGATTTAAATCCGAGTCAAAATTGGCCGTTTTGGATGGGAGAAAAGATGACTGGTATCTGTAAGCAGCATGACTTTGGTCAGCTTAGTACATTCAAGTTCAGTATTACAATGGTAAAGTGATCATATACTTATGAGAAAAAAGAACGACATTCTGTTAAAAAGTGCCTTTGAAGAAGCCTTCCCTGATTTGCTGCGGTTCTTTTTTGATAAAGCAGATATCATTTTTGATATTGAACGTGGCTTTGAATTTCTGGACAAAGAACTGAGTGAATTATTTCCCGAACTGGAAAAACAGGGTGGCAGCCGCTTTGCAGATATGCTGGTGAAGACCTACCTTATGAATGGAATGGAAGAGTGGATTCTGGTGCATATAGAAATTGAAGCAGGAACTTCAAAGAGTTTTGCCAGGAGAATGTTCCAATATTATTACAGAATTTACGATCGTTTTGAGGTTGAAGTAGCGGCTCTGGCCGTTTTTACCGGAGGAAATAATCAATACCGTCCTTCACAGTATCGGAAAGATTTTCTCGGTACTAAAATTATTTACGACTACAATGCATATGGTATTTTGGATCATTCCGAGGTGCAATTATTGAACATGAATAATCCATTTGCCTTAATAGTTTTGGCTGCGCAAAAAGCCTTGCTGATGGATAAAATTCCTGAAGAAGAATTAGGTGAACAAAGGTTAAGCATTGCACGTGCCCTTATTAAAAGTCAAAGGTACGATAGTGAACAAATCAGACGGTTCCTTTACTTTTTGAAAACTTTTATACATATTGAAAATTCTGAAATAAATAGTAAATTCGATAGAGAAATAAACAGTTTAACAGAAAACAGACATGCTATGGGAATCATCGAAACAATAAAAATGCTCGCAGAGGAAGAGGGCGTTGAAAGAGGAAAAGTTACTATTGTAAAATCCCTTTTACAAAATACAGACTTTGATAATTTTAAAATTGCAAAACTTTGTGATGTGCCGGAGGAAGTGGTAATTCAGATTAAAAGTGAATTAAGTACTTAGGCAAGATGTGTTTATAGTTTTTGATAAACAACTGCCCGGACAAACTGGCCATAAAACCAGTTCTCAGAAATTTTGGTATATACTTTGGTAAAATATAAGTCCATATCAATAAGTTCTCTTGCCTCTACTTTACTGGTTATCCCAAAGAAAAAATACATTGTTTTTAGTAGAATTTTCTGCCATACATGAATTTGATATTTCTCCGGAATAAAATCAGTATAAAGCCATAAGCCATCTTTATTAAGTTTTTTGTCAAGGCCTGAGAACATAAGTCTAATCTCATCTTGTTTAAAAAGGTCGAAAAAGAATGGTGTAATAATCACATCAAATGGTTTATCTATATGAAAGTCCTGAATGGGCTGATGAAAAAATGCTACCGTATTTTGCTGCCAGTTTCGCTTTTTTGATAAGTCAATCATTGCGGAAGAGTTTTCAACATAGCTGATTTTTAATCCGCTGCTATGAATCTTTGTGATTTCTTCCAGTATCCAGCCGGTTCCGCCGCCTACAATTAATATGTGACTATCCGGACGTATAACATGCAACGAGCTGACTTGTGCTTCTACCAGAGAATTTCCGAAAACAAGCCGGCTGATAAAATCATAAGGCCGGGCTACTATATTAAAATCAGGATTCATAAGTATTGGCAATTAATGAATAAATTGTGATCCTGCAATTCCGCAGATGGCCTTTACAAGCAGAAGTCCATCAATGACAATCAAATAATATAAAATATTTTTATGTCTAAGCATAGACCAGGCAACGAATAACATCAAAAGGAAAGGGATAAGGTTAAAGAGGAGAATAATTGATTTGAAATGCCTGAAATGTGCAAATAGAAGCAGTGAAATTACACCGATCAGTAACAAAGGAATTAATACAAAAAATATTGTTTTTTGAACACCATATCTGACCACAAAGGTTTTAAGCTGCTGATTGGAATCATCTTCATAATCTTTCAGATCAAACATAATAGCATTTACGGTACAGAACATCCAGTTTTTCATGAAAAGCCAGAGTGCAAATACAGGATCTACATAGTAAGCACCTCGTTCGATTTGTAATACCACCAGCGGTAATAAATTGACACAGCAAGCCCAGACAAAACCAATGATAAATGCTTTGAACCAGCCCGTATTTCGAAGGTTTAATGAGATGAAAGATTTTGGTATTAGGCCATAGTACAATGCAGCGGCTATGCAAATGATAATTACTACAAGCCAGTATTCAAAAGGTAGCCGGAGAATGTTGTTAAAGTAACGGCTTAATAAAATCAGGGATAGTATTGAAGATATAATCAGGAAAACGGGTTGGCTCCATTGAATAAAATGATGATGCCGGGCATACCAGATCGTCCTTGGATTTACAGATTTCGTTGTGCTTAAAATGCCTGAATAAGCATACGTATAGTACATCACTGTTCCTGTAAATAAAAGCAGGTAATAAAAGATAGAATTAAAATGGACCTGCAGCTGAAAGGCCGTTTCAATAGAAAGGGCCACTGCCAGTGTGCCTACGAAGTAATTTCCAAAAAAGATGAATTCTATAATTTTTTTGCCCACTTTAAACTTAATAATCCTGCTTAATGTCGATACTTTCTCAGTTCTTTAATTATTGTACCGAAAGTATTTATATCCGAGGAAATATATCAATTTAAATGGTACTATCGAAATATCAGGTTTTTCTCTTCTTTTTCCGGGCCGAAGGAAACAGTACATTGTTAAGAATAAGCCGGTATCCGGGTGAGTTGGGGTACAAATTCAGGTCAGTGCCCATTCTTCGGTTTCCTCCGCGCCGTCCTTCCGGATCGTGTCCGCCGTAGAAGGTCCATTGACCACGGCCTAGTTCGCCATAAATATAGCGATCCGACTGACTGCTCGTTCCCATGACCAAGACATTTGGTTTTACCGTACTCTTGGTAAATGCATTTGTCTGACCAAAGAATTCACGGATCAAATGTTCGTGATTCTGAACCAGCATAGCGGGTATGACGTCCCATTTAGCAGAAAAATCAAAAAGGGAAAAATAATCTTCATTATCGCTATACCAGGATCTGCCGCCGGTTGCATTAATGTCTGAAAAAGCACTTCCGTCATCATCGTCGATATGCAGCTTGAAGTTCTGGAAAGCAAAAGTTCTGGAATAATCCAGCTTCGACTGGGCATTGGGATCCGCGCCATCACCATCCATTCCATCTACAATATCAATCCCTTCGGAGGCTAGTGCTATATCAAAAGTTTCCGCACCGGAGCACATAGCAAATAAAAATCCACCTCCGGCACAAAATTCTTTAATCGATTTTGCAACAGTCAGTTTCATTTGTGAGACTTTTTTGTAGCCAAAACGATTTGCAATGGCTTCCTGTGCTTTAATATCATTTTGTGACATCCTGCGGAGATTTCTTCCAAACTGCCCGGTAAAATCTTCGTGATGTAAGTGTATCCAATCGTATTTTGGTAAATCACCTTTCAGTATTTCTTCGTCATAGATAATATCAAAAGGAATTTCTGCATATTTTAGTACCAGCAATACAGCATCCGTATTTTCAAATTCCGAAGGACTGATTTTAACCGGAGAGTACACGGCAATCTTCGCAGCTGTATGCAATTTTATCAGCTCCATGTTTACATCAGGATTGCTGATCTGACTGATAATCTGCTCTCCAGAAGCATTGGACAACACCTCGAAAGAGATAGCCCGCAGCTTACATTCTCTTTCTACTTCTTTGGAATATTGTACCATAAAACTGCCGCCACGATAATTCAGAAGCCAGTCAAGTTCCATTTCATCTTTAAGGAGCGCATAGGCCAGGCCATAGGCTTTGAGATGGTTGGTTTGCGTTTTATCCATAGGGATCAGCAGGAAATTTGCAGTGCAAACGGGCGAAAGCAAAATCAGCAGTAAGAGCAGAGAATTTTTTACCATAGCTAATACCTAAGAACAACTATTTCAGAGTACCGGACAGAATCAAATTTAATCATTTAAGATTGATTTATATTGCTGTCTTACAGTCTAATATAAATTTATTTAATCAACATGAAAGTGTATGAATATACGTCTAACTATTCGTGTTTTAATTACTGAATATTTGATTTTATAGAATCTCTACAATTAACTATCAGCAGATTTTTATAGAAAATCATTATCACCGGACTCCGTTTATTTACTAATTTTGTTTTATGAGTAGTCCGGTTCAGATCCCCTTCAAAAGTATGGTCATCATTGACCGCATCTTAGATACGCCCGTGTATCTTCAGATTGTCCACCAACTGATCAATGCCATTCAGCGGGGCGTACTGACACCCGGGATACAGTTGCCCGGATCACGTGCTTTATCAAAGGAACTGGAAGTACACCGAAAAACGATTGTTGCTGTTTTTGAAGAACTAAATGCACAGGGCTGGACCGAAATCCAGCCAAATAAAGGAACATTTGTAAGCAGTAAGTCACCGGCGAAAAGATCTGATTCTTTAAGGTATAACACCGAATACCTGACCAGTTATCCGGCAGAAACAGGTTTTAGCTTTAAACAAAATATATTGCTTGACAAACCTTCGGTCAGTGTAAGATCAATGCTGGAATTTACCGATGGACTGCCGGATATCAGATTAGCTCCTTTGGATCGTTTAGCAAAGGTTTATGGCGGAATTCTTAAAAGGAAAAGCAGTCACAAACATTTCGGTTACTCACATGTGGAAGGAAATGAATATTACCGTGAAACATTGGCTCATTATCTTAATAATACCCGTGGATTGCATATTGATAAAGGCAATATTCTGACTACCAGAGGAATACATATGAGTATTTACCTGGCTTCCAACATGCTGATTGAAAAAGGAGATCTGGTTGTGGTAGGAGATTTGAGTTATTATGTTGCCAATATGATATTCCAGGAAGCAGGTGCTCATATTGTTTCTGTTCCGGTTGATGAAGATGGAATAACGATTGAAGCTCTTAAGAAGCTTTGTGAAACAAAAAAAATAAGAATGCTTTACCTGACACCGCATCATCATTATCCTACCACCGTAACATTGAGTGCAGAACGCAGACTGGCCTTGTTAAGTTTATCTGTACAGTACGGGTTTATTATTCTGGAAGATGATTACGACTATGATTTTCATTATAACAGTAGTCCTGTTCTGCCATTGACCAGTGCAGACCGGCATGGAATGGTGGTTTATATTGGTTCGTTCTGCAATTCGCTTGCACCCGGATTTCGTTCGGGATATCTGGTAGCACCTCAGAATCTGATTCAGGAGCTGGGTAAATTCCGCCGTATTGTTGATCGTCAGGGGGATATGCTGATGGAACAGGCTCTGGGAGAACTGCTGGAAGAGCGGGAAATCCAGCGGCATTTAAAAAAAGCCCTGAAAATATATCAGGAAAGAAGAGACTCTTTTGCCGAACTTCTGAATTCCCAATTGGGTGATTACGTTTCGTTTTCAGCACCACCCGGAGGTTTATCCATCTGGACAAAATGGAATCCTGACCTTAATTTAATGAGGATTAGTAAAAATTGCCTGGCACAAAACCTTCATTTACCTCAAAAGCTCTTATACCAGACCGAAAATGTAACTGCCATGCGTCTGGGTTTTGGAAATCTTACGATTGACGAAATGGAACAGGCTGTGGTGATTTTGAGGAAAGCAATTGAAAAAGGTTAAACCAGATAAGTGGTCTTCAGTAATTGTGATGACTTACTTCGCGTTGTTTTATTTCCGTGATCTCCTCTTTGGCAACATTCTTTTTCTTTTTACCAAGAATTTTAGATATCCACGCAATTAAAATAAACGGAGAAAGAAGGACCGATGTGATGACTGTAGCAAGCATCCAGATCAAGCCTGTTACTCCTTTTATTAATATAATAAAAAACTTGTCCATCGAATAAAAATTAAATGTCTTTGAGGGTAATATGTGGCTTTTTCCTAGCGAATATTTCTTAATTCCGGAATATCTTAGAAATTGTTTTATTCCTAAATAAGATTATGATCGTTATATTATTAAATGTACGGACTATTTAATCATTAGTCACATGAATACCTATTGTGAAAGGGGTGAAATATTCTTAATGTCCATTTTTATGCTACATGGATTATAGATATTGCTCTATTATAAAAATTTAGCATTATCTTCATTTACATTGTATTAAGTAAATTGATTGAAAAATGAAAGTGTTTTAGGATTGCAACGACTCTCATGAAAATAAATTTTTTATAGAGAGAATTCTATTGATATATTTACATATTCTGGAACTCTTTTAAGTACTTCAAGTGAAAAAACATTTACCATTTTTTATTTTGTGTCTTTTTTCAATATCATTTGCTTCTGCTCAGGATCTTATTGTAAAACATGACGGCGGTAAGTTGAATGTTAAGGTCAATTATATAACAGAAAGTGCCATCATTTTTACTATTGCCGGAGAAACGGATTCTGACATGATAGGCAAGGCAAGGGTAGAAAAAATTATATACAAGTCGGGCCGGATAGAGCCAATCACAGAAAAGATTGAAGTGCATGGAAAAAAGGATTGGGAAAAAATAATTATTACCCGTAATCCTCTTTATGTAATAGGGCTAACTAAGAAAGGAGAGATACATGTTAAATCCGGGAAAGAATTTAACGGAATTGTAAGTTACGGCAACGGTGATTTTGAAAATATGAAAAAACAGGCCGCTTCCATGGGGGCACATGTGATTGTGTTGGAAGCTTATGATGCTCGTCAACAGTCTGGCAGCACAGGAGGTGATCATAAAGTATTAGCTTATGGCTATGAATAGTATTTTATCCTCACTTAAATTTTGACATAGGTCTACTTTAAAGCTGTTTCTTCTGGAGACAGCTTTTTACGTATAGGGTATTGGGTTTATATGGGATAAGAAGTAAAGAGAAGTATGTCGTACTTTGCTTCTGTTATAATTCAAATATTTTCTTCCGGATATTACTGTAATTGGTTGAAAATGCCTATTTTTGCGTCCATTATATGAAGAACGCTTATCAGGAAGTCTTTATAACAGCTGATGTTATCAGATTCATGCAATGTAAGCTTTCACAGGAAAATGATATTCGGCGTAAAGTGAATTATTTTCCGGAAAAAGCGTTCTCTATAAAAATATTTATGGAAACAGGGTTCAATATTGTTGAAGTACCCGGTTCAAAGAATCGGAAAGTTGCAGAAAAAAAGCAACCATGGTACAGAACGGCAAATTGGAAAATGTTTATCTTCTTTTATAATAGCTTCGTTATCAGTTTCTTAGAGTATAATTTCTTTTTTAATTATAATATTCTACAAAAACTGTATCCTTTTGGTCCATACAATCCGTTTGCTCCAAACGGGAATACAATCATTCGGAAGGTTTCAAACACAGCATCTGTTTTCAATTCAGAACTTCATAAAATAGGTCGTAATATCTTTTCCGGTTTCACAGCTGTATCAGTAAAGTTTAATTCTGCTTTCTTCAGTTTTATAGAAAGTATACACTTTTCTGTTATACATGTTAGTGCCGGTAAGGAGAGCGATACACTTAAAAAACAAATAAAATGGCTCAGTATTTAAACGAAACATCAAGAACTTTTAGCGAATATCTTTTAATTCCAGGCCTGACCACCAAGGATTGTGTTCCTAATAAGGTATCACTGAAAACACCTTTAACAAAATTCAGTAAAGGGCAAGTATCTGATATCGAGCTTAATGTTCCTTTTGTATCCGCCATCATGCAGTCGGTTTCTGATGATAATATGGCAATAGCGCTGGCAAAAAACGGAGGGCTTTCCTTTGTTTTTGGTTCGCAGTCTATTGAGGAGCAATCAGAAATGATCAGAAAAGTAAAAAATCATAAATCCGGGTTTGTGATCAGCACAGCTAACCTGACTGAGGAGCATACATTGAAGGATGTAATTATGCTTAAAGGGAAAACAGGACACTCAACCATTGCTATTACGGACAATGGGAAGGCGGAAGGTAAACTGCTTGGAATTGTAACGAGCCGTGATTACCGCGTGACAAACGACAGTCTGGATAAAAAGGTAAAAGAGTTTATGACTCCTTTCTCTAACCTGGTTACGGCGGAACTTGGAATATCTTTAAAGGAAGCCAATGACATTATCTGGGAGCACAAGCTAAATAGTCTTCCTGTAATTGATGAAAATAACAATTTCAAGTTTTTTGTTTTTAGAAAGGATTACGATAACCATAAAGATAACCCTCTTGAACTATCTGACTCTCAAAAGAAATTGATTGTTGGTGCAGGTATCAACACAAGAGATTATAAAGAAAGAGTTCCTGCTTTGGTGGAAGCTGGTGCTGATGTACTGTGTATAGATTCATCAGACGGATTTTCCGAATGGCAAAAAGAAACGCTGGAATATGTTAAAAGTGAGTTTGGAGATAAAGTAAAAATCGGAGCCGGAAACGTTGTTGACAAAGATGGATTTTTGTATCTGGTTGAAGCAGGTGCTGATTTTGTCAAGGTGGGTGTAGGCGGAGGTTCCATCTGTATTACCCGTGAGACAAAAGGTATAGGCCGCGGACAAGCTACGGCATTGATTGAAGTAGCAGAAGCACGGGACGAGTATTTTAAAGAAACCGGGATTTATGTTCCAATCTGTTCGGACGGAGGTATTGCTCAGGATTACCATATGGTACTGGCTTTAGCGATGGGTGCGGACTTCCTGATGATGGGAAGATATTTTGCCCGTTTTGATGAAAGTCCGACAAGGAAACTGATGGTTAATGGAAACTATGTAAAGGAGTATTGGGGAGAAGGATCTAACCGCGCACGTAACTGGCAGCGTTACGACATGGGCGATACTGCCGATGGCCTCAAATTCGAAGAAGGCGTTGATAGTTATGTTCCTTATGCAGGAACGTTAAAAGATAATCTGGCTGTAACGATTGGCAAGATCAAGTCAACCATGTGCAGCTGTGGCACTACTTCCATTGCCTTATTAAAAGAAAAAGCAAAAATAACGCTGGTATCTTCAGTAAGCATCGTGGAAGGCGGAGCGCATGATGTGATCGTGAAAGAATAATATTTTTTTCTGTAACATAGAAAGAAGCCAGACTGGTATTACAGTCTGGCTTCTTTTTTGAATAAATCTTTATTATAGTACAGTCAACACTGTTACTTTCAATCTCAGAGAATCTATCTTAAATGCTGAAAAATTAAATTTCTTTAAACTCCGGATCATAAAAACTCTTCCAGAGCTGGACTGATTCTTCCATAGACTCCGGCGGGTTTGCCAGGTAATCTTTAATTTTTGTAAGGTTAGCTGATCGGGCATTGCCATCAGCCGCTTTTACCAGATTTACCAGAAGCCTGTCGATGGCCGACGAGTCATTTTGTGCATCTTTACTATACTTTTCAAACCAGTTTTCGTTCATAAAGGCATAACCCACATAACTGTATGAATTAACAATCCCATCCTGACCAATGATTACTGCCTCAGTTGGACTTTCCTTTTCAAGCTCAGCGTATTTTTGATTAAAACGCGCGTCAACACCTTCTCCGATAATAGCGATATTTCTTAATGACTTAACCATATTAGAATGAATAGTTTTGGTTCGTTACGCTGGTTTTCATAATACCAGCCATAATTATCATGCCTGAAAGAGCGCTTGAAAATTGGCAAAACAGGTTTATCGGCACTCATTGGCTAAAAATTAGGGAACCAGAAAATTACTTCTGATTCCCTGCTGGTGTTAACAGAGCGAGGCTTTACATAAAATCTTTATTTCTGTTCGATATAGAATTTGTATAGAGAAAGAAAATACCTGAATTTAGGTTATCACATAAAATCAGGTATGCTCCTCCGATGTGCCTCAAGGCTACCAGTAACAAATATTATTCCAAATGGTAAGCAGAGTAAGAATGTCAGGCAAAAAACAGTAATAAAGATGTACTTATCACGAATTACGCCAGTGACTTTATGCATCCTTAAACAACTTTCTATTTAATTTGATATAGCGTTTATTGGCTTGAATAGCAATGGTTTGTATTGATATTTTATAGTAGCGCTCAGCATGTAGTAAAATAAGTTATTTGTGTTCTGTTGCAAAAGAGAAAGCTGAAAACCAATCTGTCTGCCGGATTGTTTACTTTTGAGGATATTGTTTTATATCTGATGCCCATTTTTACAATTTTAAAATGATAAAGATTTCGCAGCTTCCTTTGATTACAACCGCAGATCAGTTTTACGCAGCCAGGCAGATTTTATTGGTAGATGTTTTGTATGTTGGTGATGCACCAAGAGCAATGCGGGAATATATTAAAACAAGTCATGGCGGGTTTGTCTACGAGAAAAAAACGTACATGCCGATTACCTTAACCGGAAATCCGGAAAGTCTGATCGCTAATGCAGAAAAAGGAATTCATTTTAAGTTTGATAAAGGCTTTGAGAATGTTTATTTTCTGGATGGAAATCTGGATGCAGCAATCTGGCACAGGAAATTGTATGATATGACTGCCTATGCCAACCAGCCGTCTGTTGGTTTTGAACGCGAAGTGGATTTTATTATCGATCGCTATTTGTCCGGATTTGTAGAATACCCAAAACCTGAAACTACACTTTTGAAAGTGCCTGCGAAAATGCCTGCAATCGGTACGAAATCCATGCATGGCTTAAAGCCGGTTGTACGTAAGTAAAGGTAAGAGTGGTTGTTAATTCTGTTACCATCAAGGTTAATATTAAAAAAGGCAATCAAAGATGTCCAAATTTGTTAATATCATCCGGATGAAATGTCCGCGCTGCCGTCATGGACATCTTTTTACAAAGAGAAATCCATATAGTTTAAAAGGCGGACTAGATATGCCGGACCATTGTCCTGTTTGCGGTCAGGATTTCAAAATAGAGCCCGGATTTTACATTGGTGCCTTATGGACGAGCTTTCCGATTGTGATTTTTCTAATGACACTTTTATCCATTCTTCTGCTTGTTTTTGTAAAAATGGAGCTTGAATGGTTTTTTGTAGCGATCACCTTAATTTTATTTTCCTTGCAGCCCATTATTATCCGTCTTGGCAGAGCAATCTGGATCAGTATTTTTGTAGATTATGATCAGCAAGCCGGTAAAGGTGCGGAGAATAGTTAAGTTAGCCTTCACATCTCTATGAGGATTAGCAGCAATTTTCCAGCTTGTTATCCCAAAGTCTAAATAATATAGTGACAACAAACATACAGCTTCAAGGCAGTCTTTGTCAGGCAATCAATCCGGACAGGCTACCTGACTCTTATAAAAACGAAATCAACAAACCATGGAAATTACCTATTACCTGAATGAAGCCGAGGAAGAAAACCTGTACTGCCGTCTGGTTGATGGGGCAGAAACGCTTTCTATTGCACTTGGCTACGAAATTGATAGTACAGAATGGGATGATGAAAATGGAGAAGTTTCTCCGGATGATCCTTATTTCTATACGCTCATGAGCTTCAAGGAATATCTTGCAAACCGGTATAAAGACCTGAAAGGGAATGGCCTGGTTCATGTGCTGGCGGCAATAAAAAGTGAAGTTGAAACATTAACCGAAACTTCAGGTATACGCGGGATCGCCAGGAAAATGTTTGATGAAGAAAACAGTGATCAGGAAATTCCTGCCTATGACGGATTTATTAAAGCCTTCGAATCATTTTCCGGCCTGGATGAAGATGAATACGAAGCATTGGTCATTGACAATACGCTTGAATTTGTCACTGAAGAAGGCGAAGAATTTCAGATGGATACAGTAGCAGGGCTTACGGCACGGTTGAGATCTTTTGTTGATCAAAAATCTTATTCTGAAATTGGTATCATGACGAGCAAGCTGAACTGGAGCAAAGTTTACGCTGACGCAGGCGGGATTGAAAAGCATATTTTTCTGCCGGAAATGATGCTGGAATGGGAAGCTTACTGGGACGATGAATACGAAGCTGTTCTAAATGCAGGAGGCAAAACCGACGAGCTTCCCAAACTAAAAGAAAGATCATGGCGCCGCTTTCAGGTTTTTATGGCTTGTTTCAACGACAATGTAGACATCATCCAGCTTGCTTTCGAAATCGACGACATGGAATTATATCCAATAACTGTAATTACCATGCTGCGGATTTTTGATGCGGAAGGCTGTTACGAAGAATATTGTGAAGCGGAGTTTGGTGAGGATTGGGAAGTAGTGGAAAGTGATGGGGAGAGGTTTTTTGTGAAGGAGGGGGAGGGGTGAGGTACTGCTCAAAATATTTGCCATTAAGTAACGTATTGTAATTCGCATTTATAGTGTTAGATATAAACTTATTTAACACTATAAATGCATTATCCAACCGCCATCTTAGCCGTCTCCTTCCACATATAATGCGGGATTGGTTCTTCTAATTTTCAGTGAATACTCATAGGTTTTGAGCCATAATAATCCTGATATTTGGCTAGGCATAGAAATACAAAAGCTATGGTATTACCAAATTCGTCATCCTTCGTTTCTCTTACAAAAAGAAGACTCGTTTTATTTATATCCAATTGTTGAATATAAGACAGTCCGCTTCCAATTCCTGATCTTGCCGAGTTCGCAACCTCACTCACATAACGACTCAGAACTTTTGCTGCCTCGCTTTTTTCAATAATTGTCTCCTTTATAAAAAAACTAATTTAATCATTCCATCCCCAACGCCCACCTCAAATGGCCCAGATGATGCTTCAAATGCCACTCAGACATTGCCAAAGCTACTTTTTGATCAAACCATAGTTCCCGGACCGGATGGTAATAGCTGATGGCGAGTTGCTCTTCTGTAAGTGTCCGGGCAAGGAAAATGTAACGTTTTGTGATTCCTTCCAGAGTCAGCAGCGAATCTTCAACAGGTGCATAAAGTGCATCGGGCGTAGCTGACCAGGCATTCATGTCAATGAGCGTCATGTCCTGATAATCAGGTTCCGTAAGTGCTTTTTTCATTCGGAAATAATGCAGGTATTGAATGTCGCTGACATGATGCACAATTTGACGGATGGTCCAGCTGTCTTCACGGTAGGTCTTAGCCAAGTCTTCATCTGACAGGTTTTCGACCAAACGACGATATGCTGCAGGTGCTTTTTCTATATTTTGGATGATGGCTTCGAGCTCTTCTTTGGAGTAATTTTCCTGTTTTTCAAAGGGGCCTATGGGAAATTTTCGGTCTGTCATGGCAATTAAAATGGGTTTGAATCAGATAAATTGGTTCGGAAGCATTTTTATAATTCCGGATTGAAGTCCAGGCGCTTAAAGGTAATGAGTCGGTATATCTTTTTCTGTTTTGATCTCTTTATTGTAGGTAAAATAAAATAGCTGTGGACTAACAACCTTCAATTTTGGCTTATCCTACCATCAAGTTAGTCGTTTATACACCCTCTTGATTCAAAATACACCTTGTAAATTTGTTGTACAAAAAGCAGATAAATCTATACTATTATGACACAAATTGATCCGTACATCACATTCGACGGCCAGTGCCGCGATGCTATGACTTTTTATCTGGAATGTCTGGGAGGTAAACTTGAATTAATGGTTATTGAAGAATCACCTATGGCCGACCAGTTCCCTGCGGCAATGCAGAAAAGTATTCTGCATGCTTCTCTAACTAAAGATGCCTTAATCATTTTGGGGTCAGACATGGAGGGAAACAAAGGATTGGTGAAAGGAAACAATCTGACACTATCACTGTCATGCAGCAGCGAGGAGGAAATGAACCATGTATTTTCTGCTCTTTCTACCGGAGGAAAAGTGCATTGCCCTCTGGAAGATTTTTTTGCCGGACGGATGGGGACTCTGGAAGACAAATTCGGGATTCATTGGAGTGTGTTTTTTGATAATACAGGCAGCCGGTAAATTTGGCATAATCCTCTCATTCCTTTGCTGTTTTTGTTTACTGTCATATCCAATTCGCAATCTTACATTTGTTAGAGCTAACCTCTCAACCATAAAAAAATGAACATTCTTAAAATAGTCCTGACTGGTATTATTGTCCTGATTGTCTTGTTGCTGATTGCTGCTCTTTTTGTAAAAAAAGAATATTCGATTGAAAAAGAAATAACAATTAATAAGCCAGACACAGAAGTTTTTAGCTACATCCGGTATATTAAAAATCAGGATTATTATAACAAGTGGGTGATGACAGATCCGACTATGAAAAAGCAGTTCAGGGGAACAGACGGCGCTGTCGGATTTGTGTATGCATGGGAAGGAAACGACAAAGCGGGCAAAGGTGAACAGGAAATCCGCGAAATCAGGGATGGAAAAGAATTAGCCATTGAAATTCGTTTCGAAAAACCATTTAAAGGTACAGCGCAAACGAGAATGCTTACGGAGCCTGTTTCCGGAAATCAGACAAAAGTAACCTGGATGATGAAAGGAGAAAGTAATTATCCGATGAATATTACTAACCTATTTATAGACAAAATGTTAGGCGGAGATTTATCTGAAAGTCTTTTGCGATTAAAAAGGATTCTTGAAAATAAATAATTAATTTGTGCTTGTCCTGATTTAAATGGTTACAAGTGCTTTGTTTAAAGTCAATCTCTGAATGTATGGCACTAAGAACTGAAGATGAATTATGTTTTTCTGAATTGCCTCTCTCAACCAAATAAACAACTATGAAAATTGCAGTCACTATCGTACGGGTTTTAATGGGACTGATGTTCCTTTTTGCTTCCATTGCGTTCTTTTTTAAATTGATGCCGCAGCCTGAAATGAGCGGTCCAATGAAGCTTTTTAATGAAGGATTAGCTGCGTCAGGCTATTTTATGCCGTTTTTGAAGGTCGTAGAATTGATTTGCGGTGTATTGCTGGTTGCAGGTTTATTCATTCCTTTGACTGCCATCATCATCTTTCCAATTACGATCCATATATTTCTGGTACATCTGTTTATGGCTCCTGAAGGCTTGCCGATTGCTATTTTTATGTTATTGGGGAATTTATTTATTGCATGGTACTACCGCAAAAGTTATGCTCCGCTGTTTGTAATGAAGTAATCCGAAGCTTTGTAACATCTGGTTAGTAAAATGAGCTTAATCCTCTGTCCGTACATTTAGACCAAACAAAAAGCCTGTTAGTATCCGGTAAGAAATTTACGTTTAGTCATAGAAGTTAACCTGTGTCAAGGCTTAGCCTGTTTTATGATTCCTTTAAAATAAGATAATCCATGAATCAGGGATTTGTCTTTGAAATGTTTAACTTCGTGCATGGAAGCTACTGAAAAAAAATTATGTTGCTTGGAAAATAGCCAGGCTGGGTCTGCAGAGTTTAAAGTAGCTGCTATCGGAGAAAATAAATGTAAGCTTACTTCTTATAACCGGCGTGATTTTTATAAAATCACTTTGATTCTTAAGGGAAGTAGTCAGCTTCTTTATGCAAACCGCGGCATTGAAATCAACAAAGCAGCATTGGTTTTTACAAATCCTCTGGTGCCATACTCCTGGGAAGTGACAGGAGATGAATCCTTTGAAGAAGCCGGATTCTTTTGTGTTTTTTCAGATGGGTTTCTTCAGACGGGCAACCGGATGGAAAGTCTTCAGGAATCCTCTTTATTCAAAGCAGGTGGAGATCCGGTGTATTTGCTGGATGATGAACAAGTGCAGTATATCAGCAGTTTGTTTGTCCGGATGCGTCGGGAGATTGATAGTGAATATGCTTATAAATATGAACTGATTCGCAGCCAGTTGAACCTGCTTATTCACGAAGCTATCAAAATGCAGCCGGCTTTAGCATATCCAATCCCCCAGAATGCGGCGTCCCGTATCACAAAATTATTTCTTGGCTTACTGGAGAGGCAATTTCCGGTTGATTCTCCGCAACAGCCTTTACTAATGAAAAAGGCCAGTGACTATGCCGAAAAACTGGCAGTCCATGTAAATCATTTAAATGCAGCGATCCAGGAAATTACCGGAAAGAATACGACAACGCATATCAATGAAAAAATAATTTCAGAAGCTAAATCCCTGTTGGTGCATACCGACTGGAGCGTTGCAGAAATAGCTTTTAGTCTTGGATTTGAATATGCATCTTACTTCAACAATTTCTTTAAAAAACATACAGGTCTTACGCCTTCCTCACTCAGAGGTGTACATTATAATTCCGGGTTAGTAGTTTAACATGGAAGTTTAAGTGCTGATATTAGTCCGTTGATTTTTATAGTAAACACTTTGATTTCTTTAATCAGGCTCATCTTATCGTCCTTAGCTTTGTCTTAGTATCAGAACGGTCATTAAAGTATTTCACTGATCTGATCATTTGTACAATCAGATAACTACTATTAACTGAAAAAGAAATGAGCACGATGAAAAGAATAAACCTGGGAAGCCAGGGGCTTGAAGTTCCTGTTGAGGGACTTGGCTGCATGGGCATGACTACCATAGCGGGCGGCGATATTTATGGAAAAGCAGACGAACAGGAGTCCATTGCCACGATCCATCGCGCGCTGGAATTGGGTATCAATTTTCTGGATACAGCGGACTTATACGGACCATTACTCAACGAACGTCTAGTTTCAAAAGCGATTCAGGGAAACCGGGATAAATATATCCTTGCTACAAAATTCGGTTATGAAATCAATGATGAAGAGCAGCTGACCTGGGGCTTCAACGGTAAACCTGATTATGTCCGTAAAGCCTTGGAACGCTCTCTGAAAAACCTGAAAACCGATTACATTGATCTGTATTACCTGCACCGGCTGGATCAGAATACACCTGTTGAAGATACAGTAGGAGCTATGAGTGAGCTGGTGAAATCCGGAAAAGTAAAGTACATTGGTCTTTCCGAGGTATCTGCCGAAACAATCCGAAGAGCACATAAAATTCATCCGGTAACGGCGGTGCAAACAGAATATTCCCTCTTTGAACGTGAACCGGAAGCCAACGGCGTTCTGGATACTTTGAAGGAACTGGGCATTGGTTTTGTAGCATATTCTCCTTTGGGAAGGGGTTTTATTACCGGGGAAATAAAAAGCCCTGATGATTTTGCAGATAACGATTTCCGCAAAGGTATTCCGAGGTATCAGGGGGAGAATTTTTATAAAAATCTTGATCTGTTGAAACAGATTCAGATTTTAGCGGGAAACAAAGGAATTACACCTTCTCAACTGGCTCTTGCCTGGGTCATTTCAAACGGTATAGTTGCCATTCCCGGGACAAAACGAATTAAATATATTGAAGAAAATGCAGCTGCTGCTCAGGTTGTACTAACTGCAGAAGAGAAGGCACAGCTGGAATCCATTATTCCGGTAGGTATTGCTGCCGGTACGCGCTACGATGCACAGCAAATGCAGTTTGTTGGAGTATAAAAGTAAACCCGACTATAGGAATGTATCCGTAGTCGGGTTTTTATTAAAATCATAATGGAATTTTTGTCTGACTATGCAAAAGCAGTATCAATCAGCCATTTGACTTTGTCATAATAAGGCTGGGCAATTTTGCTTGGCCTGATATCCCAGCCGCGATCATAATTCATGATGCAGGAATCAATAAAGCTTTTAGTATTTTCCATAACAACAGGATCCCAGATTGCCAGTTTTGAGATTTTACCTTTATCAATACCAGTCTTAGATCCGGCAAAAAAAAGTAAAGCTGAAAACTCATACTGGTTTACCTTTCCTGATAACCAGACACTTCCCGGTATTTCAGGCTCCTTGGTACGTTCTGTTATTTCTGCAATTATTTCATCTTCTTTGGGTAGTGTAAAATCTGATTTCTGGGTTTTTAGGTATGTGTCAATTGCTTTTCTTACATGAACTACCATATCCAACCCGTCAAATTCGCTCAATTGCCTTAACCGGCTGATTTGAGCATCAGTCAGTAAGACATTTTTCCGAAACATTTTCTGCGTAGCCATTTCAATAATTATAAGACTTTATCAAACTTACAATCATTGAAAAAACATTCTAGGTCAGAAGACATATTTTTGACCTTCTAACCAAAATTTATAATTATTCTCATTACAGATATGCCGGTCAGGAATGTTTTTCTTAATCAGGTATGATCAAGCTTTTCTTTATTGTTATCAAATTAAAAAAAGGGGTTAGATCAGAAATCTCTGATCTAACCCCTTCAACGTGACCCCGCTGAGGCTCGAACTCAGGACCCACAGATTAAGAGTCTGTTGCTCTACCAGCTGAGCTACGGAGTCGGAAATAGATTTGAATAAAAATCAGTTCAGACTTTTATGCTTTCCCAGAAATACAAAGATACCCATAACAACGGCTAAACCTCCAAAAAACCAGAGACTTAGTAAAAGATTATACAAAATGATTGCTACCAGACATATTGCAGATAAGATTAATGCAATAGCAGGAAAATAAGGAAAGGCAGGCACTAAAAACGGACGTTCAAGTTCGGGCTCCTTTTTACGTAATGAAAATAAGGCAGCCATACTGATCATGTACATGACGACTGCTCCCAGTGCAGCCAGGATAATAACTTGGTCCGTAGTTCCCAAACTTAATGCAACGCAGCCAATGGCTCCGCCAATAAGCAAAGCCCAGTGTGGTGTTTGAAAGCGGGAATTAACCTGACCTAAAAAGGAGGGAAGGTAGCCGCTTCGGGCCAGTGCGAAAATCTGTCTTGAATAACCGATGATTGTTCCGTGAAAGGATGCGATCAATCCGAATAAACCTAAACTCGCAAACAACTGTGTCCAGCTGCTATCACGACCCAGTACCATACCAAGCGCTGCCGGAAGAGGATAATCAATTGTGCTCAATAATTTCCAGTTTGCCACACCGCCGGTAAAAATCATGACAGCCAAAGCAAGTACAACCAGCGTAAGAATACCATAAATATAACCTAGTGAAATTGTTCTTTTGGGATCTTCCACTTCTTCTGCTACCATGGCTACTCCTTCAATGGCAAGGTAAAACCAGATGGCAAAAGGCAATGCGGCAAAAACGCCCTGCCAGCCAAAAGGCATTGGATCCGTCACAAAAGTTTCATAGGAAAAATGAGGGGCAACTATGCCTACATAGATAAGCAGCTCGCCCACAGCAAGCAGCGTAACAACCAGTGAAAAAAGCGCTGATTCTTTAATACCGAACATATTGATCGCTATGAAGATAAAATAGCAGGCAAACGCAGTTTCCAGTACGGTAATGCCCGGGTAAAGAAAATGTGCGTAACTGCCCAGCGCAAATGCGATGGCCGGAGGTGTTATCAGAAATTCTACCAGCGTAGCGTATCCGGCGATTAGTCCGCCCCACCATCCAAAGGCTCTGTGCGCATAGGCAAAAGGGCCCCCAGCCTGTGGAATTGACGTGGTCAGTTCGGTAAAACTGAAAATGAATGTGACATACATGACAGTAACCAGCAGTGTTGCTATCAAAAAGCCGATCGTGCCTGAAACGCCCCAGCCGTAATTCCACCCAAAATATTCACCGGAAATGACCAGCCCTACAGCAATAGCCCAGAGATGGATAGGCTTTAAAACTTTTTTAAGTGTGATAACCTGGTTTTTGGACATGCAAGAAAGGGGTTAGGTAGCTTAACTAGCATTTAATTTCAGGTTTTATCCGGATCAACGGGGTGCTGTCCGCAGATAATCACCCATCTGGATCACTTTTCCTGTATCAAGGTAATCTACCTGAAGACTCATCAAAGTTTTCCAAGTATTAATATTGTCAGGGGTATCCATAAAACGGATTTTCTTTCCCATCTCATGAGATTTCTGAACTACTTTTGAAATTAGTTTTTTATCATTTTTTGGTAAAGGTCCTTCGCCATTCCAGCCTGTATATTTTGAAAAAGACTGACTCATCAATGCCACCCGTTCAAGTTGCTTTGGTGTATAGGTCACGTAAGGGCTTCCGTCAAAGGAAATATAAGCAGGATATTGATCAAATAATTCGGGTAGTGGAATATTTCCGCTCACAACAATTTTTAAGGTGCTGTTAGTATCAATGACAGAACGGTGCGCTTCCAGTTCTTTTACCAGTGCATCCAACGTTTCAATTGCCGGACTTTTTATATCAATAAGAAGCTGAAGGGATACATCTTTCTGAGGATAAATCTGTCCACCGTTTTTTTTTAGTTGTTCCAGAATCGGCTTTAAATAAAGTTTTCCAAAGGTGCGGTGTGGAGCTGCATCCTGTTCATGATTGACGGTATAAAGAATACCGTTTTTCAGCATAATGTCTGTTTCAATCGAGCCAAACTGCTGGTCTGAGGCTTCCGTAAAAGGTTTAAGCTGCCTGTTATCGTTGTGGGAATGTGCTTGTGCCGTAGTATATGACTGAATATTTTGAGACCAGGCACTTTGTAAAAACAGGGATAGTAAAACGGTTGAATTCAATATGCGTTTCATAACAATCACTTAACGGAGGCTGGCAGGAAGTAATCGTAAATATAGAGTAAAATATCTTTTCTGAACAGAATGCAGTCATTATAATTATTCAATAAAATGAGCTGCGGAGTATATTTCACTGCAATGTTGAAAACAAGGAATTATCCCTGGAAATAGGTTGATTAATCCAACAAATTTCGGCCATTTAACCTGATGATATAGGAATATCCTTATTTTCGCTTTTGTGTATCAAATAAATGGTTAATCTCAACCCCGGATGGAAAAAAATACTTCACTATTTCGTAAAAAAACAGTTGAACAGATTTTAAAAGATGCTCATGCGAATGAAAATGGTGGATTGACCAAAATACTCGGTGTACGGGATTTGGTATCATTGGGTATTGCAGCCATCGTCGGTGCAGGGATTTTCAGTACTATCGGACTGGCCAGTTTCAATGGCGGACCGGCGGTTTCACTTTTGTTTGTTTTTACAGCCATTGCCTGTGTTTTTACAGCCTTATCATACGCACAGTTTGCCAGTACAGTTCCGGTTTCAGGAAGTGCTTATACCTATGCCTACGTTGCTTTTGGAGAATTGTTCGCCTGGATTATCGGTTGGGCGCTCATTCTGGAATATGCTGTTTCGAACATGGTCGTGGCCATTTCCTGGTCAAAATATTTTGTGAGTATGCTGGAAGGTTTTGGAATTGTCATTCCGGGCTGGCTCACGATTGATCCCGGATCTGCCGCGGACGCCTTTGCCAAATTACAAGCCAGTGGGGCAGCATCACTTTCAGGTGCCGAAAAACTGGCTGCACTTGCCTATCAGACTGCACCAACCATTGGAGATTTCCACATCATACTGGATTTGCCGGCCGGAATGATCACCGCTTTGGTGACCAGTCTTGTTTATATTGGAATTAAAGAATCCCGGACGGCCAGTAATATTATGGTCGTGCTGAAAATTGCTGTAGTACTTCTGGTGATTTTTGCCGGGGCATTTTACGTAAAACCGGAAAACTGGACGCCTTTTGCACCGAATGGAGTTAAAGGCGTTTTGAGCGGAGTTGCCGCCGTATTTTTTGCGTTTATTGGTTTTGATTCGATATCAACAACTGCAGAAGAATGTAAAGATCCGCAGCGGGATATGCCCAAAGCCATGATCTACTGTTTGCTGATCTGTACTATTTTGTATGTTCTGATCACGTTGGTTTTGACTGGTATGGTCAATTACAAAGAGTTGAATGTGAGTGATCCGCTGGCTTTTGTATTTCAAAACATTGGTCTTGATTTCATGGCAGGTTTAATTTCTGTCAGTTCTGTGATCGCCATCACCAGTGCGCTTTTGGTATATCAGTTAGGACAGCCAAGAATCTGGATGACGATGAGCCGGGATGGTTTGTTATGGAAAAAATTCTCTAAAATCCACCCTAAATATCATACGCCTTCTTTTGCAACCATTGTAACCGGTTTGGTTGTAGGTATTCCTGCGTTATTTTTCAAGATGGATTTCTTTGTGGATTTAACCAGCGTTGGTACTTTTTTCGCTTTCATTCTGGTTTGCAGCGGCGTACTTTACCTTGATTATTCCGGTATTTCCAAACAATCAAAATTTAGAGTTCCTTATCTGAACGGCAAGTTTCTGGTCGGTTTCGGATTACTGGCAGCTATTTTAGGATTGATGTTTTATGGAGAAGAAATAGTGGCAGATTGGAAAGCATTAACGCTGAGCGAAATTTTCGAACATAAATTTTTAACAGTGATCTTCTGGATTACCTGGCTTGTTCTCTCTGTATTAAGTTTTAGACTGAATTTCTCAGTACTTCCGGTAGCAGGAATCCTGACCAACCTTTATCTGATGACTGAACTTGGTGCTTCCAACTGGCTGATTTTTGTAATATGGCTGGCGATCGGACTGGTGATCTATTTCAGTTACGGTTATAAAAGGAGCAAACTGGCAGAGGGTAATTAAACATGGCAGTTTAATAAACAAAATAAATGGGATACCGGATTGAAATTGATCTGATCCGGTATCTCAGCAGCAGACTATTTCTTTTTAATGCTCAACGCAATGGTATAATCCGGTTTTTTAACCTGAACATCTGCTTTGAGCGAAGGTGTGACTGATTTCAGGATAAACTGATAGTGTTCTCCCGCAAATTCCTGATCCAATGTGTCAGGTTGAAAACTACTGCATGTCCCAAAACACATTTTAACATGGCGGGTTATTTTGCCTTCTGTTGACACACCTTCAAGCGCGAGGTCAACTGATGCTTCGCCAGCCCAGATACATCGCACGCCTTCCGGACAACGGCTGTCTTCGACTTCAAAAAATGTTAGTGTAACCCTGGGTACATCACGGATCTGAACGGTTTCCTTATACCGGATTACGTCTTCTTCTTTCTTGTCGACAGAAGATTTCTGGCAGGCTGTAAATGAAAAGCAGACCAGCAGTAAATAGTATATTTTTTTCATTTTTAGTCAATTTTTAACTAAGACTATAAAAGTGAAGAAATGGTTGGATAGGACTTATTAATCTCACGCACCTCGGCGTCTCCTAAAACTAAATCACCAAAGAAAAAACAGTTCCTTTTCCAACTTCTGAACGCACATTTAATTGTCCGCCATGCTGCTGAAGGATTTGCCGCGAAAGGCTGAGACCAATACCGGAACCGGTTTTTTTAGTAGTATAAAAAGGAATGAAGATATTATCTATTGCTTCAGGTTCGATTCCATCACCGTTATCTTCTACTTCGATTATTGTCAGGCCATCCGTAATGTAGGCATTGATTGAAATCATGCGGCTGACAGGTTGAGAGAATGATTCTGAAGCATTTTTGATCAGGTTTATTAAAACCTGTTGAATCTGTGCGCTGTCGGCTTTGATAGAAAGCATTTCCGGTTTCACATTAATCTGCCACAGAACACCGGCTGCCGTAAGGTCCGTTTGTAATAATTGCATGACATCATGCAACAATTCGGTCACGGTCAGACTGGCAAAATTTGGTTTGGGTAATGTGGTAAAATCACGGTAAGCATTCACAAACTGCATCATGCCTTTGCTTCTTTTTTCCAGAGTCTGCAGCGCTTCTTTTAAATCACTTACTGCTTCCTGATTGGTTGTGCTTTTTTCAATATCCTCATTCACAATCAAACGCATGGTTCCTACAAGCGAAACAATGGGTGTCATGGAGTTCATGATTTCGTGACGCAGCACACGGGTAAGGTTTTGCCAGGATTCTACTTCCTGCTGCTGTAATTCCGTTTGGATATTTTGTAAAACCACAATCCTGACCCACTTTCCATGCATCTGAATAGCGGCACCCTGCAAAGCCAGCGGCTGATCTGAGGGCGTACGATACAGCTCCCGGACACCGGAATTCAAATTAGACAGCAATTCATATAATCTCGGATGCTTGTCTTCCAGTTCACTCAGCTGGTGAAGGCGGTAAATACCCAGCATACGCAGGGCAGCACTATTGATAATATTAACCTGACCGGTTCCGTCAAACGTGATCAGCCCAGTCCCGATATGCTGTACAATGGTATTCAGATATTGTAAACTGGCTTCTTTCTCCGCACGAGCCTGGCGAAAAGCCTGCAATACTTCATTAAATTGCTGATTCAGTTCCCGGAAGGTAGGACCCATGGTATTATCTGCACGGAAATTGATCGTAAAATCAGAATAGCGCACGGATTCCAGAAAATAGATGAGCTTTCGGTTCACTTTTGTTACATAGCTGTAGAGCAAAGAAGCCTGTATAAAAACGACGATCGATCCCAGAATATAAATCAGCCCTTCATTGGTATGAAATTCAACCAGCCTGAACAACAGGATTACGGTTAGGATAAGAAAAGTAATCCTGACGGCAATCATAATACTGAAATGGCGAAGACCAGTCATGCTTATTTTATTTTTCTATGGCTAAGGAATCTGGAAGGAAATCATTTTTCCTAAAAAGCTAATATCGCACTTATTATCAAACTCCAACGGACAGAATATTAAATTCTTCCAGTGAGCGCAATTTATAATGTGCCAGATCGAATTTAGGATCATCATAAACTTCCGGATTAGGAACGCAAATGGTTATCATTTTGGCGGCATGTGCGGAACGGAGACCAGTAAAGGAATCCTCAAAAGCAATACATTCATGAACCGGAATACCCAGTTTTGCTGCTGTAGAAATATAAACAGCCGGATGGGGTTTTGTATGTTCTTCCAATTCGCCGGAATGCCAGGTATCAAAATAATCAATTACTTCAAGCCTTCTCAGTACCGCTTCGATAAGCTCCATATGCGAAGCAGAAGCTACGGCCAGTTTAATGTTTTCAGCATGAAGGCTCTTGATCAGGTCAATGGCACCGGGCATCGCCCTGGCATTGGCAATAATATTTTTGTGTGCGATTCTTAAAATATCTTCTTCCAGTTCTGCACGGTCCGGTGTGTGCCAGGGCTGAATCCGGTAACAGAATTCCAGAAATAATTTTATGGACAGACCAGTGGTCTGAAGTTTAAGGTCATGAGTCAGTTTGAAGTTTACTTTTTGCATTACTTCCGTAGCTGCCATTGTCCAGATCGGTTCTGAATCAATAAGCAATCCATCCATGTCAAATATTGCCGCTTTAATCATTTGTAAAAAAAAGTGAATTTAAAATGTGAGTAGTCAGATTAGAAAGCGGTAACTAAAAATACTTTCTGTTTTTAATAAAGATCAAAACTACTACATTCGCAGATAAGAATGGCTTTAGGGGTGTCCAAAATTGGACTGAGAAATACCCTTTGAACCTGAAACAGTTTGTACTGTCGTAGGAAAAAGCGTTTCAACAAAAGGTCAGCCTTTTGTTATCTGACTTCCGGGTACTGCTGTTCAGCGCCAATTCGTTTTGTTTTCTTTCAAAACCCGGTAAAAATGAAATTTAATCCTGCTGAAAATCTTACTGAATTAAGAGCTAAATCGCCTCTTGTTCATAATATTACAAATTTTGTTGTAATGAATTATACAGCCAATGCGCTTCTGGCTATTGGTGCTTCCCCGGTTATGGCTCATGCTGTGGAAGAGGTAGAAGATATGGTTGCAATTGCAGGTGCGCTGGTGATCAACATCGGAACACTTTCGCCAGCCTGGGTGGATGGTATGAAAAGAGCTATGCTTGCTGCGGCAAAACTGGGTAAGCCTATTATCCTTGATCCGGTTGGTGCCGGTGCAACGCCTTACCGGAATTCAACGCTAACCGAATTGTTGAATACAGCTGCTCCTACTTTAATTCGTGGAAACGCTTCTGAAATTCTTGCGCTGGCAGGAAATAATATTCAGACAAAAGGCGTAGACAGTACAGCCGAATCTACAGACAGTTTGCAAGCTGCCAAATTATTAAGCCAGAAATATAATTGTGTGGTCAGCGTAAGCGGTGCTACGGATGTTATTGTCAGCGGTGAAAAAGTGGCTTATGTGGAAAATGGCGTTTCCTTGATGACCCGGATTACGGGTATGGGGTGTTCGGCTTCGGCCATTGCCGGCGCTTTTTGTGCAGTACAGCCGGATGCTTTTGCTGCGGCAGTTTCAGCGGCGGCCATGATGGGCGTTTGTGGTGAAAAAGCTTTTGAAAAATCAAAGTCGCCGGGATCGTTTCAAGCTGCATTTTTGGATGCTTTGTCGGAAATGTCGCCGAAGGAGTTATCGGATTTGACCAGAGTTAAGTTCTTGTAGGTTTTAATGTAAGAATCAGGAAAATTAGTTGACAAAATTATGTCACCCTTTCGGGGTTAAGGTTTGTCATGTGTCGGTTGATTTTCTATAATACTGTCACCCATTCTGGGTTTTTTACCTGAATATTGATTGCTTGTAATATTATCAGCCTTTTAAAATTATGAACAGAACAATCCCGAAGGGATGATAGTATTGTAGCATTTTAATCTTACACGTTAAACCTTAACCCTGAAAGGGTGACACACACGGACCAATTCCCTTCATAAATCAAAAACAACATGCAACTATACCTTGTAACCGATGAAGCGGCCTGCCTCGGCAGAGATATTTTCCAGGTAGTAGAAGAGGCCGTAAAAGGAGGCGTAACAATGGTGCAGCTTCGTGAAAAAAATCTGGGAACACGGGCTTTTATTGACCGGGCAAAAAGGATGAAAGATTTACTTCTGAAATATAACGTTCCGCTGATCATTAACGACCGTGTTGATGTTGCGCTGGCCAGCGATGCAGATGGTGTCCATGTCGGACAAAGTGATATGCTTTATGAAATACTCAGAGATATGTTGCCGCCGGGTAAAATCATCGGCCTTTCTGCGGAGAAAAAAGATGATGTTCTGGAAGCAGAAAACTGGGATTTAAGTTATCTGGCCGTTAGTCCGTTGTTTACAACACCTTCAAAAACCGATATTTCAACACCCTGGGGAATGGAAGGATTGAGGTGGGTAAAGGCAAATAGTAAACATCCGCTGGTCGTTATCGGCGGTTTGAATGAAGAAAATACAGCTGGAGCAATAAGGAATGGAGCAGACGGAATTGCAGTAATTTCAGCCATTTGCAGTGCAGAGTCGCCTTTTAAAGCGGCTAAAAATTTAAAATTGATCATTCGCTTTAATTTATCAAAACAATGAAACGCTATCCCACTGTACTTACCATAGCCGGATCCGACAGCGGGGGGGGAGCAGGCATTCAGGCAGATTTAAAAACAATGGCTGCGCTGGGTGCTTACGGCACTTCGGCTATTACGGCCCTTACCGCACAAAATACGCAGGGTGTCCGCGCGATTCATCCGGTGCCACCAGAATTTTTAAAATCTCAGCTGGAAGCTGTTTTTGAAGATATTACCATTGATGCTGTTAAAATCGGTATGATCAACACCATTGAAGCAGCGCAGACCATTGCAGAAATACTGGATCGTTTTAAACCTGGTTTTGTTGTTTTTGATCCGGTAATGGTTTCCACCAGCGGAGCTAAACTGATTCAGGATGAAACTATAGCCGTACTTTGGAAAGAATTATTTCCCCGCGCCACACTGATAACTCCTAATATGGACGAAGCCCAAATTCTGACAGGCAAAAAAATTGTAAATGTGGAGGCAATGACCGAAGCGGCGCAGGAAATGATTTACAAAGGCTGCCAGGCTGTACTGTTGAAAGGCGGACATTTGGTGGCTCCAAAGCTGTTTGATGTTTTAATCCAAAAAGGTGAGAAACCGCAGATTTTCGAAAGTGATTATATTGAGAGTAAAAATGTCCATGGAACGGGCTGCACCTTATCATCTGCCATCGCCACATATGCCGCACTTGGCAACACCTTGCCTGAATCTATCCAGCTGGCCAAACGCTATGTAGCAGGAGCCATTGAAGCCGGAAAAGATGTCGTTACAGGAAAAGGTTCCGGCCCGTTGAATCATTCATTTTCTCCTGAAACAATGCATATAGAAAATTACAACAACTAATATAGCTATGAAATTTACCGATTATCTGTGGAACGAAGCGTTGCCTATCTATACTAAAATCCAGGATCACCCCTTTAATCAGGAAATGAAAACCGGAACCTTGCCGGTTGAAAAATTCAGATTCTATATTTACCAGGATTCACTATATCTGGCAGATTTTGCCAAAGCGCTGGCAACTGCGGGAACAAAGGCCACAACCAGTCAGGAATTACTCGATTTTCTGTTGTTTGCCCAAAATGCGATTCTTGTAGAGCGGGTGTTGCATGAAAGTTATTTTAAGGAATATGCCATTGATTTTGAAAGCGGAAAGGCACCGGGCTGTTTTGCCTACACCCATTATTTGCTGGCAACTTCTGCCTTTGAGTCATATGAAATTGCAGTAGCTGCTTTGCTACCTTGTTTCTGGATCTATAAGAAGATCGGAGACTACATTTTTGCGAATCAAACTTCTCCCAATCCTTACCAAAACTGGATTGATGCTTATGCAGGGGAAGATTTTGCCGCATCGGTCGAAAAAGCGTTGATGATTTGTAACAATCTGGCAGAACAGGCTTCTGAGTCTACAAAACAAAAGATGAAAGAAGCTTACCTTACCGCTTCAAAATTGGAATACGTGTTTTGGGATAGTGCTTATCACATGGAAAAATGGGATGTTTAATCCTTATTTTTGGTTAAATAAGGCTGTAATGCGTGTTTTGATATTTGAAAAATAAATGTCTTTGGAACGGTTATTTTAATTGAGTCTAAAAACCAAGATTCATCACAGACTTAAATTAAATAATTATGGAAAAGGACCTTCAGAGTACGGAAGCAATAAAAAAGTTAAAATCACTGGTTGAAGATATCCGCTTCTGTATGTACACAACCTACGAAAGCGGTAAAATAGAGTCACGTCCAATGACTACACTGGAAGTGGATGAGGAAGGTAACGCCTGGTTTTTTACCAGTAAAAACACAGAATTAGGACGGGATACAGGCTCTGGTGAAAATGTTACCCTGATTTATTCACATCCTGGTGATAATACTTATCTAAGCGTTACAGGACATGCCACTATTGTAGAAGATGAACAGAAAAAAGAGGAATTGTGGAGTCCTTTATCCAAAGCATGGTTTCCGCAGGGAAAAGAAGATCCAAATCTTGTCGTTCTAAAAGTTACAACAGAAGAAGCTGCTTACTGGGATAGTCCGTCTTCCAAAATGGTAGTCTTTGTTTCGCTGATTAAAGCAGCTGTAACCGGACAGCGAAGCGACCAGGGGGAACATGGAAAATTAAATCTTGCCTGATAAGCAAAACAGAAATATAATATTAAGAAAATCGCCTGTTGAAAATTGTTATAAGAAACGATCTTTAGCAGGCGATTTTTATGCTGATAAGATATTAATTTTATAACAAAAAGACCCGGTTAAGCTTGCTTAACCGGGTCTTTTTTAATGTCTAACTGATATTATTTCTCCTGACTAGCTTCTTCATTTACATACGATTCTGCCAGTTCGGTTAATTTGTGGTCTGTTGTTCCTTCTTCATCCAATGTAGTCTGAAGAATATTGGCTACATCTTCATGACCCAAAGTTCTTGCAATATTTCTAAGTGTACCGTACGATGCAATTTCATAATGTTCTACTTTCTGAGCAGCCATAATCAATCCGCAGTCACGTACCATGGTACCTTTTTCAGTACTTTCAGTGATTTCTTCGGCTTCTTTCAGTAAACCTTCCATCGCTTCACATTTTTTCGCCTGTGCTTTTTGTCCTATGATTCCAAACACCTCTTCAAGGCGGCTTGCATGTTCTTCTGTTTCCGTAGTATGTTGTTCAAAAGCTGCTTTCAATTCCTCAGAAGTAGCTTCTTTCGTCATTTTCTTTAATGCTTTTGCAAGATGTTTTTCAGCCCAATAGATATCTTTCAATCCATCAATAAATAGTTCTTTTAACTTCGCTGCATCGGCTTCGTTGATAGCAATTGTGGCTTTCTTTTTTGCAGTTTTCATAAGAATAATGGTTTAATTTTTTAAGTAGTTGATGATCATCGGCTATTGCCAATGGTACCTGTTTACTATAAATTTCATACCATACTTTATATGCATCTTTTAATCTGATTAGCTTATTTAATGAAGATATAAATCCACAACTAAGTCCTAAATAATACTTCGCATACCTAAAAATTCTCAAAGAACTGATATTTCAACGACCTGAATAACTGGGATTTTTAGTGCCTGCCGTACCCGATTACTTTAAAAACAGAAATGCCGCAGGAAACTGCCGCATTTCATTCTATTCAATATTTTTGATATAGTGATCTACTATTATTTTTTATTAAACCAAATCACCATTTCATTGGCTCCCCGGTTTGCCCAGGCGTAGTAAGGAATAAGAACGGATGCTTTTGCATCGTTGGATTTTAAAACAGTCAGTCCGCCAAGAAAATCTTTCTGATATTCAGAAGTGAAAGATTGTTCAGGACTCATGGTAATTGACAACGCTTTTCCCTGATTATCTTTCCCTTCGGCACAGTACAGAACAGGGCCACGTTCAAGGGCTATTTTGCCTTGATTCGTTTTTATATTTTCATTGGAGATTACTTTTCTTACCGGCATATCTAAGGCAAGTGTTACTTCGTCGCCTGCTTTCCACAAACGAGTTAATTTCAAATAACCGTTTTCAAGAATAGCCGGAGTTTTTTTGCCGTTAATGGTAAGTACTATTGGTTTTGATTGTTTATCCTGATACGTATATAAATCACCCGGAATTGCCTGACCATTAGCCCAGCCCGGAATGCGGATAGATAATGGAAAAGTAGCAGCCTTAGCAGGAGAAAGCGTTATTTTGATAGTACCATCCCAGGGATAATTCGTTTTCTGGTTAATCTTAACCGGATTATTGTTCACTCTCAATTCAGACTCACTGTCCATAAACAAATTAACGAACAGCTCATTAGCTTTGGTTGCATAAACATATCCCGGAAGTGAAGGTAAGAAACGGGTCACGTTTGTTGGACAACAAGCGCATCCAAACCATTTTTGACGTGTCGCACCCGTACCTTGTCCAAAATCATTAACACCATTGGAAGCCATGGGGTTTACATAGAAGAACTGATTTCCTGAAACAGACATTCCACCCAAAAATCCATTGTACAATGTTCTTTCAAATACATCCATATATTTGGATTCTCCTGTATACAGGAACATTTTATGGTTCCAGATCAGGTTCGCAATAGCTGAACAGGTTTCTGCATACGCATTCTCATTTGGCAGAACATAGGCGGCATCAAAAGCTTCGCCGTCTTCCCGTGCACCCACACCGCCAGTGACATACTGTTTTTTGAAAGTCGCGTCATTCCAGATATTCCGGATTGCATTGCTGTATTGTGGATCATCTTCAATGGTGAGCATATCGGCCACAGCAGCGTACAAATACTGGGCACGAACCGCATGACCAACCGCTTCCTTTTGTCTGACTACGGGTACCTGATCCTGAAAATAGGATGGTCCCAGTTTATGTTCGTCCAGGAAAAGCGTACGTTTATCAGAGCGTCCGCGCATGTCCACAAAAAAATGTGCAAGATCCAGATATTCTTTTTTGTTGGTAACGCGATACAGGCGAACGAGTGCAAGTTCAATTTCCTGATGACCTGGAACGACGATCATCTGCCCGGGTTTAGGGCCTATCGTTTTCACCAGGTGATCCGCATTTTTTGTAGCAATATCCAACAGATTTTTCTTGCCGGTTGCCTGGTAATGGGCAACAGCTGCTTCATAAAGATGCCCCGCAATGTAGAGTTCATGGCTTCCGTTTTCAAATGAATATCGGGTCGGGCCGGCAATCCAGTCGTAAGATCCGGTTGTATCTTTGTTAATCGTACGGATCGTATATAAGTAGCCATCTGGTTCCTGCGCAGCAGCAAAGAGCACAATCAGGCTGTCCAGATAATGATCAAGTTTCGGATTATAGTTATTCTGGAGCGTATAAGCTGCACCTTCCACAACTTTAAATACATCTGAATCATCAAAACGTGTTCCTTTAAACACACCTTTTTTTAATCCTCCTGCGACAGCAAAATTATCAATCCGGCCTGTTTCTTCACATTCATGAAAAGCATGTGGAACCATAACTTTCCTTGAAGTTTCCAATCGATCATGCCAGAATCCCTGATGTAGTTTTACATCTTTAAGCGGAATAGAAGTAATTGGACTGGTTTGGGAAATACATATCTGAGCAAAAAATAATAAGAGAATCAGCGTGCAATACTTGGTCATTAGGTATGAATTGAAATGAGAAGTTGTTAATCATAACGTGAAAAATGTCTAAAAAATATGCCAGAGAGGCTTTCGGCTTTCGACAATCAGCTTTCAGTTATAAGCGAGTTGCAAGTTTTTAAGCGTATGAAATTGTATCAACTATATCACCCTTTCAGGGTTTAGCCTATTTTAAAATGCAGCTTTTTTCATAATACTTTCATCCTTTCAGGATTTATTGTTAGATGTTAAAGGTGGAATGTCAAGTGCGAAGGACTAACAGTATTATAGAAAAATCAGCTTCATTTTCTTTTTCAAGCACAAAATGGTGACATACAAGTTTATATCATCGTAAACTAAAAAATTACAACCCGTATTTTTCCATTCGTCTGTATAGAGCTGCACGACTTAATCCCAGTTCTCTGGCGGCATCGGTGATATTTCCGTTAAAGCGTTTCAAAGCTTGTACGATCATGTTTTTTTCCATGTCTTCCAGATCAAAACCCGTAGCTGTTGTAGGCTGGTCTCCTGAGTTTTTGAGGAAAAGATCGTCAGGCTGCAGAATTTTTTCCTGTGACAAAATAACAGCTCTTTCAATGGCATGCTGCAGCTCGCGGATATTTCCCGGCCAGTTGTACTGCTGCATTTTCTTAATCAAAGCACTGCTGATGTCTGTAACAGGGCGGTTATACTTTTTCCTGAATTGTTTTAAGTAAAATTCTGCCAGCGGCCCGATGTCTTCCGGACGTTCACGCAGAGGCGGCAGGTCCAGTTCAATCGTATTGATCCGGTAAAAAAGATCCTGACGGAACGATTTGTCTGCCACCATACTTTCAATATTCATATTAGTAGCACAGATCAGACGGACGTCCAGCGGAATCGATTTGTTAGAGCCTACCCGGGTGACTTTGCGTTCCTGCAAAACGGTAAGCAATTTTGCCTGCAAGGCAAGTGTCAGATTACCAATTTCATCCAGAAAAATAGTGCCGCCTTTTGCCTCTTCAAACCTTCCCGCACGGTCTTCTTTTGCATCTGTAAAAGCGCCTTTGACATGACCAAAAAGTTCGCTTTCAAAAAGAGAATCACTTAAAGCACCCAGATCCACGACTACAAACGGTTTTTCAGCACGCTGGGAATGGTGGTGTAAATATTTTGCCAATTGTGTTTTTCCGGTACCGTTTTCGCCCAGAATCAAAACATTGGCATCCGTTGCTGCCACGCGCTCAGATGTTTTTAAAACATGCTGCATGCCGGCGCTCTGTCCGATGATAATATCGGAAGCTGTTTTTTCTTTTTTGCTATCTGCTTTTTCTTCTGCTCCCGCTGTTAGCTTATCTCCCTTTTTCTCGTTTAGTACATCTTCGATAGTAGCAACCAGTTTATCATTTTCCCAGGGTTTCAATACAAAATCAGTAGCTCCTGATTTTATGGCACGGATCGCCATTTCGATATCGCCATAGGCTGTAATCATGATCACTTTGATATTAGGATTAATGTCAAGAATACGGTCCAGCCAGTGAAATCCTTCTCGGCCGCTGTTAACATCTCGGGTGAAATTCATGTCCAGCAGAATCAGATCATAGCTGCTGTTGGTGACTAAAAAAGGCAATTTCTGCGGATTTTTTTCGATATCAACAAGCTTTGCATGACGTTTGAGCAATAATTTGGCTGCACTAAGTACATCCACATCGTCATCTATAATCAGGATTTTGGCTTCAGAGAGGAGCATATCTTTATTTGGCTACTATGGAATGATTGGTTTTGGATCAAAGATCGAATAGATATGCCTGAGGCTGATCAAACGATATGACAATATTGGTTATTTTTTGCGTAATTTTTAAGCTTACATGATAGTTATCCTGATCTTGCAAACCTATCGTGTAAAAAGTATTCCTGTCGGTTCATGCTTAACTAAGAAACTAAGTGCTAGTAATCTATACATTTTATGTCCCGTTTACTATGTCCGAAGCCGAACAAAAGTGTCCGATAACGAACAGGTTTAATAATGTTATAATTTATATTATAACTGATTAACAGTTAGTTATATTCGGTTTGCTGTTCTGGCATAAGGATTGGATATAACAAGGAAATAAGAATTTAAAACGATATTTATAAGCCTGACTATATAATGGAAGTTAAAACACCAGTTTCGGGAAGCAACGGATCTAATTTCACAGGAGGATCAACGATGGATAAAGCAAAACCAAAGAAATTTTGGAACAGCCGGCGCATAGGGATTATTGCCGGAAGTGTCCTATTGGTTAGCTTTTTGATTTATCAGTTTTTCTTTGCCGATAAGAGAAGCAAGCTGAATGTACAGCAGGATAAGCTGACTATTTCGACCGTTAAAACTGGTGAATTTGATGAATTCATTGTTGTAACCGGTGTGGTGCAGCCTTTAAAAACAATCCAGCTGGATGCGATTGAAGGAGGTTATGTAACCCAGAAACTGATTGATGGCGGTAATATGGTAAAGCAGGGAGACGTACTTCTGAGGCTTGAAAACCAGAGTCTGAAACTAAGTTTTCTTCAGTCTGAAACAGAAGCAAGCCGATTGGTTAATGATCTTCAGAATACCCGTCAGCGCTTGCGTGTAGAGCGTTTTGCGTTGCAGAAAAGTTTAAGTGAACTGGATTTCCAGATTGATCAGGCCAAAGATGCACATGAACGTAATATCAAATTATACAAGGATAAGGTAATTCCTGATGCTGATTTTTTGAAAACCAAGCGTGAATTTGAGCGTTTGACAAAACAGCGTGAAATCGAAATTGAATCACAAAAATACCAGGAAGAAAACTCAAAAATGCAGATTTCACAACTGGAAGGAACGCTTGCCAATACAAAGAAAAACGTTGATTTGTGGAGACAGACACTGGATAATCTGGTTGTGAAAGCGCCGGTTTCAGGTATGCTTTCTTCGATGAATGTGGAAGTGGGTTCTAATATTAATCAGGGACAGAATATTGGGCAAATTGATGACTTGAATGGTTTTAAAATGCGCGTCAGTGTGGATGAGCATTATATTTCCCGGATTTTTGCAGGTCTACAGGGAAGCATGGATTTCAACGGAAAAGCTTATACTTTAAAAATTATCAAAATTTACCCTGAGGTTTTAAGCGGTCGGTTTGAAGTAGATATGGAGTTCCCGAAAGGAGGCGCACCGGAACTGATCAAACGCGGACAATCAGCTCCGATCCGATTGCAGCTTGGACAGCCGATGAAAGCAACACTGTTGCCTGTGGGTGGCTTCTTCTCTGAAACAGGTGGAAACTGGGTATATGTTTTAGGCTCTGACGGCAAGCGTGCTTCAAAACGTAAGATTACATTAGGCCGTAAAAATCCTGAATATTTTGAAGTACTTGAAGGATTGCAGCCCGGTGAAAAAGTGATTACAAGTTCGTACGAGAACTTTGGGGATAATGAAGTTCTGGAATTTTAATTTAGCTGCTGGCTTTTAGCGATTAGCTGTTAGTGTGGATAATTAAGCTTTTTTAGCCTGTTAATAGAACTTAGAAAAAGTAATAACAGGAAAGTATAACAAGCCAGGAAGTAATTGTGCCTGGAACTAAGCTAAAAGCCAATGGCTAACATCCATTTAACTTTTTGATAAAAGCATTCAGCATTTTTCGTATTTCAGTCAGGTTTTGATGAAGCTGTTCATAAGTAGAAGTATCAATATAAAAAAGATCTTTGGAAAGCATGAGTTGATAGTCAAGTTCTGAGGCAGAGCCACTGGCAATAACAAGAAAGTGTGCAAGTTCTTTATCAGATAAACGGCCGCAGCCTTCTGAAATATTAGAAGGAATAGAGATAGAACAACGTCTGATTTGACTGACTAAACCATAAATTTCTTCTCTGGGGAAAGTTTTGGTTACCTGATAAACGGCTAATGTAAGCAAGTGACTTTTTTGCCAGACAAGTAATTCTTTATAATTTTTCATAAATTCTTAATGATCATTTTAGAATTAAGAAGAAGCAAGTGTCAAATAGTAACGAAATAACTTTTACGAGCTAATATTTAAGAAATACCCATAACCAAGCTAAAAGCCAACAGCTAATAGCCAATAGCCAACAAAATATGATTAAAATTGACAACTTACAGAAAGTCTTCTCTACCGAGGAAGTAGAAACTACTGCCCTGAACGGGATTGACCTGGAAATTAAAGACGGCGAATTTGTCGCAATCATGGGGCCATCAGGTTGCGGAAAATCGACACTTTTGAACATCTTGGGTTTGCTGGATAATCCAAGTTCAGGATCTTATGAGTTTTATGGTACAGAAGTAGGTAAAATGTCTGAACGCCAGCGCGCCCAGATTCGTAAAGGGAACATTGGATTTGTGTTCCAGAGCTTTAACCTGATCGACGAACTTACCGTGTATGAAAATGTTGAGCTCCCCTTGCTTTACCTGAAAACACCTCCTGCCGAAAGAAAAGAAAAAGTAGAAGCGTCGCTTACCCGCATGAATATGATGCACCGCCGCAACCACTTTCCACAGCAGCTTTCGGGTGGGCAGCAGCAACGTACAGCCATTGCCCGTGCTGTAGTAGCAACTCCAAAAACAATACTTGCCGATGAGCCGACGGGTAACCTGGATTCTAAAAACGGGGAAGAAGTGATGGCTTTGCTGAGCCAGCTGAATGCTGCCGGAACGACCATTATTATGGTAACTCACTCACCCTATGATGCAGGATTTGCGCACAGGATTGTCAATTTGTTTGACGGTAAGGTCGTTACAGAAAAAATACACGTCTAGGTAATACCCGTTTATATAAATTGGAGCAGCCCTACCGGGTATCTTTCCGGTATCCAGTCAGCGATTATTTCTGGTGCCTGTTCAGGGGAAGAAGGAGTTTTTCTTCTTCCCGTTTGCTTATGATCATTTCCTTTCTTTTATAATCAACTGCGCTCATGTTCAGGCATAACTTACTTGTTATTTACCGGAATTTTAAACGGTTTAAAGGTACTTTCTTTATCAATTTGACAGGACTTTCCGCTGGGTTGGCCTGTTCTCTGCTGATATACCTTTGGGTAAATGATGAACTAAGTATTGACAAATTTCATGAGAAGGATGCGCAGCTTTTTCAGGTAATGGAAAATCGTGTGCAAGCGCATGGTATTCAAACAGCATTGTCTACATCGGTTCCCCTGCCTGATGCATTGAAAAGTGAAATGCCTGAGGTAGAATATGCTATATCTTCCCATCCATTGGAAGCTACGTTGTCCGTCGGTACCAACGATGTGAAAATAAATGGAAAGTATGCCGGAAAAGATATTTTCAACATGTTTTCTTATGGATTAATACAGGGAGACAAAAACCAGGTTTTAGCAGATAAAAACTCGATTGTTATTTCTGAGAAACTGGCTCAGAATCTATTTCATTCTACCGAAAATATTATCGGAAAATCCATTGAGTTCCAGCACGAAAAACAATATGTGGTTTCCGGAGTTTACAAGGGTACGCCGTCCAACTCTTCAGAGCAGTTTGATTTTGTATTATCTTTTGAAGTACTAAAAGATCTGTATTCAAACAATGACAATTGGGGAAATACTGGTCCACACGCCTTTGTATTGCTAAAAAAAGGTACTGACGTCAATCAGTTCAATAAAAAAATAGCAGACTTTGTAAAGATCAAAAGCAATAACGAAGTCATTCACCGCACTTTATTCGTCCGTCCTTATTCGGATGGATATTTGTATGGAAGATATGAAAATGGATTGCCTGCTGGTGGGAGAATAGAATATGTCAGATTATTTTCTATCATAGCTGTTTTTATACTGATGATTGCCTGTATCAATTTTATGAATCTTTCTACCGCAAAGGCTTCCGGCAGGATGAAAGAAGTAGGTATAAAAAAGGCAATCGGAGCCTACCGCGAAACACTGATTTATCAATATCTGGGTGAATCCATGCTTATATCTTTCTTGTCTCTTTTTCTGGCTATTTTACTGGTGGTGCTGGCAATTCCGCAGTTTAATGAAATAACCGGTAAACAGCTCTCGATACCTCTGGATCCCAAACTGATTTTTAGCCTGCTGGGCGTCATCATTATTACAGGAATTATTTCCGGCAGTTATCCGGCATTATACCTTTCCGGATTTAACCCGATAGCGGTCCTTAAAGGAAAATTAAATATTTCTACAGGCGAAGTTTGGGCAAGAAAAGGACTGGTTGTTTTTCAATTTACAATATCAGTCATCCTAATTGTATCGGTTGTTGTTGTTTACAAACAGGTAGAATTCGTGCAATCGGAAAATCTGGGTTATAATAAAGACAACATTGTCTATTTTCCCCGGGAAGGAAAAATGGGGAACGATGCTACGATGGAAACCTTTCTATCGGAAGCCAGAAATATACCAGGTGTGGTCCATGCATCCAGTATCGGACATGATATGACTGGTCACAATTCGGGCACTTTCGGGGTTGAGTGGGAGGGGAAGAGCGAAGATAACAAGACGGAATTTGAAAATGTCGGCGTGAATTATGACATGATGCAGACCTTAGGCATTCAGCTGAAAGAAGGACGCTTATTTTCTAAGGATTACAGCGCCGATAGTACCAAAATTATTTTCAATGAATCTGCTATTAAGTTCATGGGTTTAAAAGACCCAGTCGGAAAAATGGTTAAACTTTGGGGACAGGACATGCAGATTGTCGGTGTAGCCAAAGATTTTCATTTTGAATCTCTGCATGAAAATGTTAAACCCTTGTTCTTCAGGTTAAAGCCAGGTGGAACTTATCTGGTCATGGCTAAGATTCAGCCTGGAAAAGAAAAGGTAGTATTAAGTGAATTTGAAGAACTCTACAGAAAATTTAATCCCGGGTTTTCTTTTGATTATAAATTTCTGGATCAGGAATACCAGGCACAATATGCCGCGGAACAAAGAGTTGCTGCTCTTTCCAGGTATTTTGCCGGACTGGCTATTCTTATTTCCTGTCTTGGTTTGTTTGGCCTGGCTGCTTTCACAGCTGAAAGAAGGCTGAAAGAAATTGGTATTCGTAAAGTACTTGGGTCCAGTGTATTCAGTATTGTTTATCTGCTTTCAAGCGACTTCTCTAAACTTGTTTTTGCCGCAATTCTGATCGCATTGCCGGTCAGTTATTTTCTTACAGATTATTGGCTTGATAGCTTTGCATTACACATCAGCCTTGAAGTCTGGTATTTTATCGGGGCCGGCGTTTCTGCCTTGCTGATTGCCTGGCTGACAGTAGGTATGCAAGCCGTCAAAGCCGCGAATGTGAATCCTCTCGAATGTCTTAAAAGCGAATAGGTAAGAGCGGTTAGTAGTTAGCTATTGGCGTTTAGCACCGGGATAACAGAAAATGGTAAGCCTTTCTTGTCTTTTAAAATATCAACATGTTATATCCAACACGCTTGAAATATTGAATAAGCTAAGACTCAAAAAAGTTGCTCAGTGCAAATGCTAACAGCCAGAACCTAACCTCCAACAGTTAAGAAACATGCTAAAGAACTATCTTAAAATTGCCTGGAGAAATTTGTGGAAGCACAAAGGCTATTCTCTGCTTAATATTTTAGGGCTGGCTACCGGGATGGCGGCCTGTATCATAATTATGCTTTTTGTTTTTTACGAAAAAAGCTTTGATTCTATTCACACAAAAAACGTATACAGGCTGGATGAAGTCCAGAAATTTGAAGGGATGGTGGCACCGCAAAATGTAGCCTTGTCCATGTTTCCGATGGGCCATACTTTGAAAAATGAGTTTCCGGAAGTATTGAATTATACCCGGATCAACGGACTGGGCAAAGTCAAACTTCGTGTTGATGATAAGAAGTTTATTTTACCGGCAGGTTACCTCGTTGATTCAACATTTTTGCAGATGTTTGATTATAAGTTATTAAAAGGAGACAGAGGCAAGGTTTTACAAATGCCGAACAGCGTTGTCCTTTCACAAGAAAGTGCTGTTAAAATATTTGGGAAGGAAGATGTCCTGGGTAAAACAATTACCGTTTACGGAAGAGATACAACGCGTTTTACAGTAACAGGTATTCTTGAAAATGTTCCCAAGACATCACATCTGCAGTTTGACGGATTGTTTTCTTTCAATACAATCATTAAACCGGATTTCATGGAAAACTGGGGTGGGAACTGGCTGGTGACTTATGTTGAATTGTCGAAAAATGCCAATGTCGCATCCATGGAAAAACGCTTTCCGGACTACTTAAAACGGCACATGAAAGAAGGTGGATGGAAATATTATCAGCTTTTCCTGCAATCGCTTCAAGATGTACATGCCAATTCTACGGACATCACCCACGATTATCAGAATTATCAAAAATTTGATAAAACCTATACATATATTTTCTCGTTCGTTGCCATTATTGTTCTTCTGATCGCCTGTATTAATTTCATGAATCTGTCAACGGCGCGTTCTGCCGGACGGGCTAAGGAAATTGGAATCAGGAAAGCCAGTGGTTCCGGTCGCCTTCAATTGGGTATGCAGTTTCTGGGCGAATCGATAATGCTTTGCTTTTTCTCTCTTTTGCTGGCTATTGTTTTTGTAAAATTATTGTTACCGTATGTAAATGCGTTAAGCCAGCGGGAACTTGAATTTTCTTTTTTCACAAATCCGGTGTTATCACTTTCATTGCTGGCCGGAACCATTTTTGTTGGTATTATTTCAGGACTTTATCCGGCTGCTTATCTTTCCTCTTTCAATGCTACTACGGTTTTAAAAGGCGCAGTGCAAAACGGAAGAAAAAAGCTGTCATTCCGGAATGTACTGGTAGTGGGGCAGTTTGCAGGAGCCATATTTCTGATGATTGCGACGGTACTGACGGTCCGACAGCTAAATTATATGCAGAAAGCAAATATTGGTTTTGATCGTGAACAGGTTTTGACAATTCCTCTGGGTGTAGAATCAGGTAAAAATTACCAGGCTATTAAAGATGAATTATTACGAAAATCGCATATTACTGCTATAACGGGTTCGGGACAAAAACTTGGAAATAATTTACACCAGACCGGCGTCCGGTTTCATGGACAAGGACCTGTAAGAGAATTAGCTTCTTCGCAGATTGTGGTTGATCCGGACTACTTGTCTTTGTATAAAATTCCCCTTTTGGCAGGCCGAAATTTTTTAAAAGAAAATGAATCAGACAATGGTAAAGCCTATATTATCAACGAGATGCTGGCAAAAGAATTGTTGAAAGATACACCCGGAAAACCGCTGGATTATCTGATAGGCAAAAGTTTTGGTTTTAGAGGAATGGACTCTGCCGGGGTGATCATAGGCGTATCTAAAAATTTCAACTTCAATTCGCTTCATCACAAAATTGAAACCCTGTGCATTCTCGATAATAAAGATTGGGGCTATAATGAAATGTCGGTTCGCATTAGCGGTGATAAAGCAAAAGAAGCTATTGCGGAAATCAAATCGACGTGGAAAGACATGGTACCTAATGAAGATTTTGAATACGAGTTTCTGGATGATCATTTCGCGGAATTGTATCGGGCAGATAATACGGTCAGTGAGATCGTGGGGATTTTGGCTGGCTTGGCCATCTTTATTTCCTGTCTCGGATTATTTGGACTTGCTTCTTTTTCCGTAGAACAGCGTGTAAAGGAAATCGGTGTCAGGAAGGTACTGGGAGCAAGTGTAGGCGAAATTGTTCATTTGCTTTCACAGGATTTTATAAAACTGGTACTGGTTGCCTTTGTTATTGCCGCTCCGTTGGCCTGGTATGCCATGAGCAAATGGCTGGAAGATTATGCTTACCGGATTGATATTTCCCTCTGGGTTTTTGGCTTAGCAGGAATTCTGGCTGCCGGAATAGCGCTTTTGACAGTCAGTTTTCAATCCATTAAAGCAGCTTTGAAAAATCCGGTGAAGTCGTTGAGGAGTGAGTAGAGAATAGAGAGTAATTGTAAACAATTACTTTATTGAATCCGGTGAAATCTTTAAAATCGGAAAAGACATAATATTTCTACATTTTATTATCCAGTCCATTATTGAACAAAAGTGTCCGATTACGGACACTTTTGTTGATTTATTATTGGTGTAATGTGCTTATAATTAGCTTATTAATTAGGGTTTCTCTGGTTGGTACAATAATTTCGAACCGACAGGTAAGTGCCTGGTAACAAAGTTATAATCAGGTATCTTAATCTTAAAAAAATGAGAACCAGCAACCATTTAGCCATGAAAAAAATCTTCATAATACTCTTTACAGCCTGCAATTCTATGGTTTTTGGGCAATCCCGTTCAATCAGTAAAAGTATTCACGACGATGGAAAGTCTATGTCCATTCATTTTAGCGGAACCGTAGATGGACAAACGATAAATTATGATCAGACCTTTGATCTTTCTTTTCTGGATAAATCGGAACAGCTTGCTTTGAAGGAAAATATACTGGATTCACTGGATCTGTCTTTTGCGCCCGTACTCGAATCGCCCATTGCACTTCTTTTGTTAGAAGATGAACCCGAACCCGTTATTCCTGTAAAAGTACCTGAAGTCTCGGTTTCAAAAGAATTGAATAATGTTCAAAGCCAAAAAGCAGATAAGAAGCAGTGTGTCTTTAAGGAAGTAAAATATAATTCCGAAGGAGAAATGTATCTGCATTACAAATTTGTAAAAAACGGTGAGGATTTCGAATACGAAAGAACGCTGAATGTAACAGGGAAATCGGAAAAAGAACGTCAGCGCATTATGATGGAAACGGAACAGGAAGTAGGTATATCACCGGTTAAATAAGCATCTTTATGATTCGTAATTACTTTAAAATTGCACTCAGAAATCTCCGGAAAAGCAAGGGGTATGCGGCTATTAATATTGTTGGCCTTTCCGTGGCTTTTTGCATCAGTATTTTTCTTTTCCTGACAGCCTACTTTCAATTGTCGTTCGACAACTTTCACAAAGACGGAGATAGGATTTTCCAGGCCTATTTGTTTTCAAATAATCCTGAAAAAGAGGTAAGGGCAAGCGCTATGCCTATGCCTCTCACGCCTGCTCTAAAAGCGGAATTTCCGGAGGTTGAGGCGGCATCCAGGCTGATGAATGGTAGTAGTATGGTTGAATATAACGGGAAATATTTTGACAAACAGGTTATGCTTACGGATCCTGATTTCCTAAAAATATTTTCTTTCCCAATGTTAAAAGGCAGTGCTGAAACTGCGCTGAATGACCTTAGTAATATTGTGATCAGCCAGAATATGGCAAAAGCGGTTTTTGGAAGTGAAGATCCGATAGGAAAACAAGTGCAGCTGGGATCGGAGGGAGATAAAAAACAATACATTGTAACAGGCGTATTGGCCGATTTTCCGGATAATTCTACTATCCAGTATGATGCCTTTATACGTATTGAAAACCACGGGGGATATCAGGAGCAAAAGGATCATTGGGGCGCTATGTCTCACAAAGTTTACTTAAAACTAAAACCGAACGCCGATCAGGTATCTTTTGAAAACCGGTTAAAATTATTTACTGCAAAATATTTTGCTGATAATATAACCAGCCTGAAAAAACAGGGAGCCAAGCCGGATGAAAGGGGAGATATTTTTGCTGTAAGGCTGCAAAGACTAGCCAATGTTCATTTTGACAAGGATATTTCCTCTGGTACTGCATCAGTCGCACTGGTCTATGCATTGATAGGTATTGCTTCTTTTATCTTATTGATTGCCTGTATCAATTTTATCAATCTGAGTGTGGCAAGATCGTTTACCCGCGCCAGGGAAATGGGTGTCCGTAAATCGCTCGGAGCACTTAAAAATCAGCTTTTTGTGCAAATCTGGGGTGAAACTTCATTGATCTGTTTCTTTGGTTTCCTGACGGGACTTTTATTAGCCTATGTTCTATTACCCCAATTCAATGCAGCCTTTAAGGGAAAGCTTACGTTAAATTATGTTTTACAACCAGATACGCTTATCATTATTTTCGGACTATTTTTATTGGTTACGCTGATTGCCGGAGGTTATCCGGCATGGCAGATGTCCAAGTTTAATGCTGTGGAAGTTTTGAAAGGAAAAATTACAGTGAAACGTCCGGGAATTCTGCGCAATTCTCTCATTGTAACTCAGTTTACCTTATCCAGTTTGTTAATTTGCTGTACGGTCATTGCCATTCAGCAGGTTGATTATCTTCGTAAGCAGCCACTTGGTTTTAATAAAGATCAGGTGATCAGTATCCCGGTGGGAAATATGGTGAACGGACAGGAGGTACTGCACAGAATGCGTAATACTTTGGCGGATGATCCTACCATCCTTGGAATTTCAGGAAGTGCTGTAAATCTGGGTATTGGAAAAGATCGGAGCACCTCCAGAAGTGTTATCGGGTTTACGTATAAGGAAAAAGAAATATCATCTGACTGGGTTTCTGTTGACTATGATTATGCAAAAACACTTGGAATAAAATTGTTGGATGGCCGTGAATTCAATCCGGCTTACCCGACAGATTCTCTCGACCGTGTAATCATTACAGAAACGATGGCGAAGATGATTGGTGAGAAAGATCCGGTTGGAAAATATTTTCAGACGGACACAGCCGGTGTAAAATATCAGATTATTGGTCTGATCCCGGATTTTCATCTGTATTCCTTAAAGGCTGATCAAAAACCGATTACGCTGCATTTTTCTCATTCAGAGCCTGTTAGTTACATATTTGTCCGGGTGACCCCGCAAAGTCTGGCAGGAGCCATGGACAAATTAAAAGATGTCTGGAAAGAAGTTGCGCATCAGGCAGAATTTATCGCATCCTACATGGATGAGAATACCGATTCCTGGTATAAAGAAGAGGAGCGGCTTTCGCAAATTTTTAGTCTTGCTTCAGGAATAGCTATTTTGCTGTCATGCCTGGGTTTATTTGCGGTAGCTCTGATGGTTATCGAGCAGCGTACAAAGGAAATTGGTGTGCGGAAAGTACTGGGTGCAAGTATTCCAAGTATTGTGTATACACTTTCGGAAGACTTTGTAAAAATGGTTATTTTATCAATCCTGATTGCTACACCGTTATCTTGGTTTTTTATGCAGAAATGGCTGGATAATTATTCCTACCGGATCGATATCAGTATATGGGTTTTTGTTCTCGTAGGCTTTTCTGCCATTGTCATCGCACTGGTAACGGTCAGTTTTCAATCGATCAAAGCAGCATTGATGAATCCGGTAAAGTCTTTGAAATCAGAGTAATAGGTTAGATGTAGTATTAAGCTGCTTCTGTTTCTCGTTTTAGCCCGATTTCTTAACGCATAAATCAATGATAAGCAATCACATCAAAGTAGCTTTCCGGAATTTTCGCCGGCAACCTTTTTTTTCGCTCGTTAATGTAACAGGCCTGGCTGTGGGAATGGCTGCTTGCTGGCTTATCGGTATTTATGTTTATCATGAAAGAAGTTTTGATAAATTCCTGCCTGATTCCGATCGTATCTGTGCCGTAATGCTTGATTTTAAAATCGGTACCGAAGAAGGCAAAACTACGAATACACCTCCACCTTTGGGACCGAGATTGGCAGCAGATTACCCTGAGATTGAAATGACTGCCAGGACATTTAGTCTGGGAAGTGCTGTTGTTCGACGACCTGTTTTGGATGACGAGCCGCTTCAATATAATGAGAATAATGCCATCGCTGCCGATACTTCCTTTTTAAAACTGTTTGGTTTTCCAATGAAGGAAGGATCATCTTCTGCACTGAACAGGTCCGGAAACATGGTTCTGACAGAGAAAATGGCTGAAAAATATTTTGGTTCGAAATCACCTATCGGCCAGTCTTTGGAAGTAAACGGCCATGTTTTTGCAATATCCGGTATTGTTAAAAATTTACCGCCGACTTCATCGGTACAGTTCGATTTTTTATTACCGATAGCAGATTACAAGGTTGTTGAAAACTTTGCTTGGAGCTGGATCTGGCTTCAGGTCGATACCTGGGCGAAGTTTCATGAAAAACCAACACCGGAAATGCTGGCCAGCCTGGAAGCAAAATTTCCAGCCATGGTAAAAAAATACGCGCCGGCCGCCTACGAACGTATAGGGCAGGATTTTTTGAAACAATTGGAAAAAGGTGACAAACTTGACGTGAAACTGGTACCTTTAAAATCATTGCATCTTAATTCCGAAATACCTTATTCCAGATTAAAAACACTTGGCGATAAACAGCAGGTAAATATTTTCAGTATAGTTGGTGTGCTGATTTTACTGCTGGCTTGTGTAAACTTTATGAATCTTTCCACAGCCAGATCCATAAAACGCACCAGGGAAGTGGGTATTCGACGCGCGCTGGGTTCCAACAAAAGTATTCTTGTCAGCCAGTTTTTAACAGAATCCTTGCTTTTCAGTTTTGTAGCAATGGTTTTTGCTTCAATCCTGGTTTCCTTGACATTGCCTTTTTTCAATCAGCTAACCGGCTTGATGCTTACTATTTCTGATTTGTTTCATTTCCGAATCATACCATTTGTCGTGCTTTTACCTTTGGTTAGTGGATTGCTTTGCGGCCTTTATCCGGCATTTTATTTTTCGGGATTCAGAACAATCAATATATCCCAAATGGCTGGTACATCAGCTACTGGTGGACCTGCGTTTGTCCGGAGTGGTTTAGTGGTTTTTCAATTTTCAGTATCCATTATTCTGATGCTGGGTGCTTTTGTGGTCTATCAGCAGTTGAATTTTGCCACCAAAATTTCTCCTGGTTTACAACGTAAAAATGTCCTGATTGTTGAAAATGCCCGACATCTTGGAAATTCCTCAGCACGAGAAACCTTTCAGCAGGAATTACTGCAAATACCGGGAATCATCCATACTGCGTACAGTTCGGATCTACCTTCCCGTGGAAGTTTTGGAGATTATTATGAGCCGGAGCAAGGTGATCAAAATCATGCTGTTGTTCAAAATCTGCTTTTGAGCTCGTTTATGACAGATGTGAATTTCGTTCCGACACTTGGTATAAAAATCATTTCAGGCCGTAATTTTTTATCAAATAAGGGTGGAGATTCAACCAGTATCATTTTGAATGAAGCGGCTGTTAAAGCCATTGGCTGGCAGAATGCAGTTGGTAAATGGATACGTTATCCGGGAAATAAAAACCAGCGTTTTCAGGTTGTGGGCGTCATGAAAGATTTTTATATGGGTTCGGTGAAAACAGCCATTGAACCGATGGCATTTTTTAATGAATCTTCCAGAACCTATCAGTCACGGAATTCAAACATGGCTATTATGCTGCGTCCTGGCAGTGAAAAAGCAGTAATTGAAAAGGTAGCTTTGTTATGGAAGTCAGTGGTCCCAAATGTACCATTTGAACATGACTTTCTTGATTCATCATTTGCCAGACTTTATATTTCTGAAGCAAAAACCAGTGTAGTACTAGGTGTTTTCACGGGTTTAGCTTTGTTTATCGGTTGTTTGGGATTGTTTGCGCTTGCAGCTTTCACAGCAGAGCAACGTACCAAGGAAGTTGGAATAAGAAAAGTACTCGGTGCTTCTGTCATGGGGCTGGTAACTTTGCTCTCAAAAGATTTCCTTAAACTCGTACTGATAGCCATTATTGTTGCTACGCCTCTGGCTTGGTATGCAATGAATATATGGCTGCAAAACTATACCTACCGGATTGAAGTCAGCTGGTGGTTTTTTGCTGCTGCTGCCTTTGTTGCAATGATTATTTCTTTGATTACGGTCAGTTTTCAAAGTATTAAAGCGGCGCTGACTAATCCGGTAAAATCACTGCGTTCCGAATAGTAACCTAACTTTCATCATGTTCAGCAATTACATTAAAATCGCAGCCAGGAACCTTTGGAAGCATAAGGATTATTCTTTCATAAACATTGTCGGGCTAGCCCTGGGTATGGCCGTTTCCATGCTGATATTCATGTTTGTCACACACGAATATAGCTATGACAAGTTTCATGAAAATGGCAGCAGGATATACAGTATACTGGCGAAAGTAAAAATGGATGGCCGTGACGTGCAATTCAGGAACTTTAATGCAAAACTGGCACCTCAGCTGAAAGAGTCAGCACCGGAAGTTCAGGATTTTGTTCGTTTAAAGGAGTCCTATCTGCCAGTGATAATTAAAAATCCTGAAAATTCGTCAGCGTTGTTTAGCGAACAAAACTTCATGTTTGCCGATCCCTCCTTTTTTAAAGTATTTTCTTTTAAGTTGAAAGAAGGTAATGCAGAGAAAATCCTTGATAAACCCTACGCCATGGTAATTTCGGAGCGTGCGGCAAAGAAATATTTTGGAGATAAAGATCCGATTGGAAAAACACTTTTGTATGAAGGAAAATATCTTTTTGAAATCACAGCAGTCGCTGAAAATCCGCCTTCCAATTCTACCTTAAATTTTGACTTTGTAGCTTCCATAAGCACGATTCCACAGCTAAGTGACAGTGATAAGGACATGTGGGAACATGCTGGTGCCTTCAATACGTATCTTTTACTGGATTCAGAAAAGTCTGTAAAAAAGGTTGAGAAAAGCATTATTGCGGCTGGAAATATAACAGATGATTTTGATAAAAAAGCAAGCCATTCACTGGAAGGATTTACCACAATACATTTAGGAAATAATTTTGTGGATTCCGGGAATAGTAGACTGATCAAAACTTTTGCCGGTATTGCTTTACTAATACTGTTTCTGGCACTGTTTAACTACATGAGTCTAACTACGGCAAGATCAACCCAACGTGCCAAAGAAGTAGGCGTACGCAAAGTGGCCGGTGCGGGCAGGGCCGGATTGATTAAGCAGTTTTATACCGAATCAGTTTTGGTTTGCTGCATCGCCTTTGCCTTATCCTTTGTTCTGGTGGAACTGATGCGCCAGCCTTTTTACAATCTATTAAATCTCAGGATTGACGCTGCTTTTCTATTGTCTCCTTCTTTCATAAGCGTACTGATCGGGATTCTGCTTTTCAGTGCATTCATCGCTGGTAGCTATCCGGCATTGATCTTATCCGGTTTTTCTCCGATTGAAGTTTTAAAAGGAAGATTGGGAAGTCAGCAAAAAGGCGCTGTACTAAGGAAATTTTTCATGGTATTCCAGTTTACCGTTTCCATTACGCTAATCGTTTGCAGCTTCATCGTGCAACAGCAGTTAAGTTTTATGCAGCATGTAAAACTGGGGTTAAATAAGGATCAAATGTTGAATATCCCTTTAAGCGGATCGGTTGGTAAAAATTATTTTTCATTAAAAAACGAAATAGCAGAGCTGGCAGGTGTAGAGGAAGTTGCCTTTTCCAATACCGGTCTGTACAAGGGTTACAATATGTTTTTTGCCCAGAATAAATCAACAAAAAAAGATGTAAGTATATCGTATGCAGAAGTGGATGCCAATTACATGAACACATTGGGATTAGCATGGAAAACCAAACCGGAGGGCAGTTCCTGGAAAAATGGGCATGGTATATTGTTGAACGAGAAGGCAGTAACAGAGTTAGGCTTAAAAGGGAATCCGCTGGGACAAACCGTATTTAACAGAAATGTAGTAGGTGTTTTAAAAAACTTTCGGTTTGCATCGACCAAAAATGAAAAGTTGCCTATGGGTCTTTTCATCCTTGCTGATACGACTAACATGCTGACAGATGACAATGGTTCAGGAATTTTGTTTGCCAGAATGGATCCCAAATCAAACATTGTCGAAAAAATAAAAGCAATTGAAACTATTTACAAGAAATATTCAGCCGATAAGCCTTTCGAATATTTTTTCCTGGACGATGCTTTCAACGATACGTTTAAGACTGAAATCCGCATGTCAAAAATGTTTACGGTTTTCACAGCATTCGCCATCTTCATAGCCTGTATGGGATTATTCGGTCTTGTAACCTTCACAGCAGAAACACGGACAAAAGAAATAGGAATACGGAAAGTGTTGGGAGCCAGTGCAACCAGTGTAGTAGCGCTTTTATCAAAGGATTTTTTCAAACTGGTTTTTATTTCTATCATCCTGGCAACACCCATTGCCTGGTATTTTATGAAAAAATGGCTGGAAGATTTTACAGACAGGATCGAGATCACCTGGTGGGTTTTTGCCGTTTCCGGGATAATAGCAATTTTAATTGCAATGATTACCGTTGGTTTTCAGAGTATGAAGGCTGCATTTATGAATCCGGTAAAATCATTGAAATCAGACTAGACACATCACATAAACAACAATCATATGAGCCATATAGCTATACCGATTCCATCCATTCCGGGAAGGCATGAAATCGAAATTGAGGTTACCGTCAATGGATTAAGAGAACAGCTTCATTACCGTGTTGAGCTGTTTTACTGGGATAATTGTTCAAATCCGGCCGGTCACCGGGCAGACTGTATCAGTGAAATGCTGGCACATCAGGACCCGGAATGGGCTGTTTATTACATCGGTGCACCCAACGATGAATATGTGCCGATCACTTTCGTGAAAAAGGAAAGCAGGTGGCTTTTACAGAATACCAGAGCAAGGGCATAAACTTTTCCAGTCATCATCTCAGAAGCCTTTTTCAATCCGTCCGGATTGAAAAAGGCTTTTTTTGTTAACTGACCTTTTAATGTTTTGTTTGCAACGTAGTTGCATTTTTGTACTCGTCTTGTATATTTGCATCATTGTTGCATTTAAATTAATACTGATGAAAAAGAATTTATTCAAAACCTTATTAGCCCTTAGTATCATTTCCGTTATGTTTTCCTGCGATAAAGAGGAGGAAGAAACAGTAGCACCAGTAGAAGAAACCGAATTTAAATTTATCCGGATTTTGGTAAATGATGAGCTTACAAATGAGCTTTCGCTGGTAGATCCTGTCAAAATGACCAGAGAATCTTTTCAGGCTCAGTTTCCCAAAACAGCATTGTATCCAACAGAGGCCGGTCGTTTTGGAGCTATTATTAGCACTGCTAATAACACACTTCAGCTATTCGATACAGGATTTGAAAATCACGGGGACCATGTGGATGTGAAAGGAACGCCGAAATTTGGTGCTTTAACAGGAGATAGTTTTAAGCCTACACATTTTAAAAGCAAAGGTGATGAAATTATCACCTTCAATGATGGCGACGGCACACTGAGTGTAGCCAGTGAAGCGGACTTTCATGTGAGCGGAGCAAAAATGAAAAAAATTAATACAGGGAATCTTGCACATCATGGGGCTATGGCCAAGTTTAACAATGGAAGTTATGCCATAACGGAAAAAGACAATTCAGTTGCAGGTTCATTACCGGAGCGTGTCAAAATCATTGATGCCAATGGAAATACACTTTTTGCCTCAACACTTCAAACCAAGGGAATTCATGGAAATGCAGGAGATGGCACCACTGCACTTTTCGGTTCGATGAGCGGGATAATTGCGGTTAAGTCCACAGGAGAGCAGCGTCTAATTGCACATCCGGCCAATTTTGGGACTGCCTGGTTCAGCTCTATTCTTCATGCAAAAGGAGCGGATAAATTTATCGGCTATTCTGCTGCTGTGGGTGCTTATCTGATTGATCCCGCAACGGATAAAGTTACACCCATTATTGAAAGTGCTGACCTGATCCAGGTTAAAATGGATTATGCAGGAAATAAGCTGATTGCTTTTTTATACAGCGGAGAGGTAAAGATCTATGACCTTAAAGCTAATTCTTTGCTGAAAAGCGGCTCGGTTATTTCTGCTGTTGCAAAAGACGAAACACAAAAACCGCAGATTGAAGCAACGTCAAAATATTTGTATGTGACTCAGCCAAAAAGTGGGGAATTGTTGCAGATCGATATAAACAATCTTGCAAAAGTGAATAAAATTAAGGTTTCCACGACGCCTTACCAGCTGACTATCCTGGGCATTGAATCAAACGAAAGTCATTAAATTGTATAATTTAAAATGGTATTCCTGCCTAGTTTCCAGTCAAGAATACCATTTTAAAACCACCATTTTTCATAACCTTTTACCGGCTTCCATTTGCTTTTCGGTTCAAAGTGATTCCAGATTATTTCCGAGACAGTCCGGATTAGATTATATCCTTCATTATCCCTTTGCCAGCGCTCGTCTTGCTGGTTTTTTGTTGTGATGCAAAATACGTAATCTCCATGTGGCGCGTGCACCAGCACCACTTCAGATTTTGCCTGATTGACAGCACCGCTTTTTGCACTTGTTTTGATGTAAGAAGGAATTTGTGAAAGCGCCTCTCCGTCCCAGAACTGCATACCCAGGTACCGGTACATTTTTTCGCTTGCATCCGGACTGATCACTTTTCCCTGCCGGATCATTGTCATCAGTTCTGCCATTTCGTGTGGTGTGGTTTGTCCCCAGCCGTAAGTTGCCTGATTTTGCTTCCTTCCGGCTGTTCGGGAATTCACGCGGGTATTTGCAAAACCATTGGATTCAAGCCACTGATTGATCGTTGCTCCGCCGCCGGCAAGTGCCTGAAGCCATAAACTTCCGGTATTATCACTTTGTGAAATCATCAGGTGGATAACCTTCGGCATTGCGATTTTGGTACTGTCGCGGAAAGAACCGACAATTCCGTCATCATATTTTAACGAATCACGATAGGTAAGAACCTGATCAAATTTTAATTCTCCTCTGTGTATCTTATCAAAAACACCAATCATGATCGGAACTTTTACCATACTTGCTGTCGGAAAAATGGTATCGGCATGAACAGCAGCAATCTGATTCGTCTTTAAATTCCGTACATAAATGCCTGCTTTTCCTTTAAAACCACTCAGTGCATCTTCAAGTTTTAAAGTAAGTTTTCTATCTGATTTATACGCTGATGCCGACAAAGGCTGAGAAAAACCAGGATAATTAAGAAAAATCAGCAAGAGAGCGTAACAAAAGCTTTTCATATTATAAGGATTGGTGTAGAAAAATGCATCAACAACTTTTAATGCTATTTTTAATGTTATATTCTGTAAATAATTCGTAATAAGTATGTTAAGTGAAATGTATGTTTTTGTTTTTGTCTGAGTTTTTAAGGGGATATGGATTGTGTGGAAAATATTCCATCCGAGAGCTCAAAATTCCACAATTTTTAATTTATCTGGGGAAGTTTTTTTAATTTGTCTGCATGGGCCATAAAGTAATCCACAAATTTTCTGGAAAGCTCCTCTGCTTTCGGCTGGTTTCTATCTGGAACATAAATTGTAAGCATACGGTAGTCCATCAGAATTTTAAAATTAAGGTTTTCCCCAAACAACCACAATTAGGAATAAAAAGATGATTTATAAGTCTACATATACCGAGCAGGAATTAATATCTTCTTTAAAAACTAATAGCAGGGAAGCCTTCGAGTACCTCTATGACCATTATGCTTCTGCATTGTACGGCATTATTCTGAAAATTGTTAAAGATGAAGAAAAAGCTGCTGATGTAATGCAGGATACTTTTCTGAAAATCTGGAAAAACATAGGAAGCTATAATGTGGAAAAAGGATCTCTTTTTACTTGGATACTGAATGTAGCCCGTAACACAGCGATTGACAGGTTGCGTTTGGATGTAAAAAAGGAAAAATCAGTGAGCTGGGATAACATTCTGGAATCTGAATTAGGTGCTAACGTAATCTTTAACCCGATTCCTGCTACGATTGATATCCGTGCTATTGTTTCAAAACTGCTCCCTGAAAAAAGTTTGCTGATTGATATGGTTTATTTTCAGGGATATACACATGAGGAAGTTTCTGAAAAACTTAGCTTGCCGCTGGGTACAGTCAAATCAAGAATACGTAAAGCTTTGGCAGAGTTAAGAGAAATATTTGATGTAAACAGCTACATACTTCAGGTTGCTTAATTTTAAAAAATACAGATCATTGAAGCTGGTTTTTCTCACAGATTAACCGGCTTTTTTTATGTATTGTCAGAAAAGAAGGTAAGTTGAAGCTACCATTTTTGGCAGTTAATATTGATTTGAAAATAGTCAATCGGACAATTGCAGATCATCTCTGAACGTATATATATTGGAGTTTATACTCTAAATAGGCCTGTACATTACTGATGGATTATAAATAATCAGTACTACTTATTTTCAATATTAAGTTTTCTATATCATTATCACAGCACGATTAGATTAGCGATTATTCCAGTTAATTTTATGCTCAGAATTTCCTGTGTCTAGTGGAATCAGGAAATAGAAAAGACTATAATTGCATTGGTAATAAAAATACATTGACTGATAAAACAACGGAAAGGAAATCGCCGGTACCTGAATCATTTTCAGCAAAAGATTTTGGGACTGATTTTAAATGGGGAACAGCAACAGCCGCGTTTCAGGTAGAGGGTGCCTTGAATGAACAAGGCCGCGGATCTTCGATATGGGATACCTTTACCCGTAAAAAAGGGAAAATAAAAAATGGTCATCATGCAGAAATTGCCTGCGATTTCTACAACCGTTATGAATCCGATCTTGAACTGGTAGCGCAGCTTGGCTTTAAAGAGTTCCGGTTTTCCATCTCATGGTCAAGGATTTTGCCGGCAGGAACAGGAACAGTAAACCAGGAAGGGATTGATTTTTACAATCGTGTTATTGACAAATGCCTTGCTTTACACATTGAGCCCTGGATCACCTTATATCACTGGGACTTACCGCAGGCGCTTGAAGACAGGGGCGGTTGGAAAAACAGGGGTATTCTTGATTGGTTTTCTGAATATGTTTCACTTTGTGCCCATACTTTCGGCCCCAAAGTCCGCAACTGGATTGTGCTCAATGAACCGATGGCGGTGGCGGGTTTGGGTTATACAACGGGTCTGCATGCTCCTGGTAAAAAGGGAATATTGAATTTCCTTCCAGTGGTTCATCACCTGGCACTATGCCAGGCTGAAGGCGGAAGGATTATCCGGGATATCGTCCCGGCGGCTTACATTGGCACGGCACTTTCCTGCTCGCATGTTCAACCATTTTCTCAAAGTAGTAAAGATATAAGAGCAGCAAAAAGGGCTGATGCTGTTATGAACCGCCTTTTTCTGGAACCTGCGCTTGGGATGGGTTATCCGGTAGACGTATTTCCTTTTTTAAAAGGAATTTCAAAATACATGAAAGTGGGTGATGAACAAAAACTAGCCTTTGATTTTGACTTCATTGGATTGCAGAATTACTTTCGGATAATCGTAAAACACTCTTATTTTGCTCCTGTATTATGGCTTGAAGAAGTTTCAGCCAAGAAACGAAATGTTCCGATTACGGCCATGGGATGGGAAATTGCACCGGATGGCATGTATGAAATCCTGAAACAGTTTGGCAAGTATTCCAGGATCAGGGAAATAATCATTTCTGAAAATGGCGCTGCTTTTGATGATGTTTTAAACGATGGCAGAGTAGAGGATATAAAACGGATTCAGTTTTTTCAGGATTATCTGGCCAGTATTCTGAAAGCAAAAAACGAAGGAATAAAAGTAGGAGGGTATCTGGCCTGGTCGCTGCTTGACAATTTTGAGTGGGCCGAAGGATATGGACCGCGCTTTGGTTTGGTCTATGTAAATTATGAAAACCAGGAACGTATTATAAAAGATTCGGGGAAATGGTTTGCGGGGTTTTTGGAAAGCTGAATTCCTTTGATCGGTTAATTAATACAGTGTAGGTTCCAACCTTTTTTCTCGGAAGTGAATCTTGTTTTCAGATAGCTTTTATAAGGAAAAGAATATTTTCTGAAAGCATTATTAACCACGAATTAAAAAACAAGTCATGAAAACCATTATTATTTTAGCAGGTTTACTGGCATGGAGTTCCTGCATCAATGATAAATTACCAAAGGATATTGAGGTACTGGAAAGTAATGCAGAATGGGTCAATATGCTTGCAGCAGATGGTTGTTCCTGGCATTTTGAAGTACCTTCCGGCGATAGCTTGCTTTATTATGTTCCGGATGATGCTTCGTTAAAAGTCGTGGATAAAGCCCTTGGGAAGAAAGAAGACAGCTATTCTTTTACGAAAGTTCATATTAAGTATAGTCTTACCGGTGCAAAGAAAGGTGTAACATGCGGCTGGGGAGCTACCGGAAATTTTGATGAGATTGTAATTTATAAGGTTGAAAAGCAATAGTTAGAGCAATAAAGATTGCACGCAATGAAGGGAGAAGGAGTAAAGAACGCAAAGATTTAAATTTGGCGGGCTTGCTCCTTTTTATTTTACGCTTTGCGTGAAAATTTTAAAAAACTTCAATCCTCATGCAACCTGTAATTCCATTTCTACATCTTCATGAAAATGACAAGAAAACATATTAGATCATGAAAAAAATTAATGTACTATTAGCCGCATTGGTTCTGTTTGTATCGATTACAGCCAATGCGCAGAATTCAGATGAAAAGCCTTATGTATCCAAAAATTTTACCAGTGCTTCTCTGACCAATATTAAAGTGGAAACTTCCGGTGGCTCCATTACAGTAGCCGGTGATCAATCTAGCGGTGCAAAAGTAGAAATGTATGTCCGCCCGAATAACTGGAATGGAAAAGTGAACCTGAGTAAGGAAGAAATCGAAGATAGACTTGAAGATTTTGATATTTTTATCGGCACCGAAGGGAATATCCTGAAAGCTACTGCGGTACGTAAAAATAAAAACGGATGGGACAAAAACAGTGTTTCCATTTCTTTTAAGGTATATACACCACGAAAAATGGCTACGGACTTGAAAACAAGTGGTGGCAGTATCCGTATTTCGTCGCTTACCGGCGAACAGAATTTCAGAACCAGTGGCGGAAGTTTGAAAGTATCGGATCTGGATGGCATGATTAACGGACATACTTCCGGAGGAAGCATTGAAGTAGAAAAATGCAAAAAAGAAATCACGCTTGAAACCAGTGGCGGAAGTATCAAAGCCAGTGAACTAAACGGAAATATCAACTTACACACCTCTGGCGGAAGCATTACGCTTAATAGTCTTGACGGTGAAATTGTTGCGCAAACCAGCGGAGGAAGTATTAAGGGAGATGGGATTAAGGGTAATCTTGATGCCGGGACTTCAGGTGGTTCGGTTCGTTTGGCTGGCATTTCAGGGGGCGTAAAAGCGCATACCAGCGGTGGAAGCATGGAGGTTGAAATCACACAGTTAGGTAAAATCGTAGATTTGTCGACTTCTGCCGGTAGCCTGCGCGTGAACATGCCAATGGATAAAGGTATGGACCTGAATCTGAGAGGAAGCAAAGTGACTGTCAGTTTGAAGAATTTTGACGGACAGGTAGAAAAAGACCGTGTGCTGGGTAAAATGAACGGTGGAGGGATTCCGGTAAACCTATCTGCAAACGGTGGTTCTGTTTCTATTAATCAATAAAAATACAATTCGTTTTCTCTTCTTTATACAGGCGTTCGTCCCTGAACAAAAGTGTCCGATAACGGACACTTTTGTTATTTTATAACCTTGTAAGATGTTGATTTAGAGAATGATAATTTTTTGGCATACATTTTACCATACCAACTTTAATTAGCAACCTTTGAAATTCTGCTCTGCCGGATTTTCCTTTTCTTAAATCAACTAGTCATGCTGAAAAATTACATCACAGTTGCCTGGCGGAACCTGACACGTAACAGATTGTATGCACTTTTAAATGTAGCTGGTCTTTCCATCGGGCTGGCTTGTGCATTGATTGTTTTCTGGTTTATCCGCTTTCATACATCCTTTGATCATTCCAACAAGAATATCGATCGTATCTATCAGATTACAACAGAGTTTCATTCGGATGGTACCAGCTATTTACGTGGTGTTCCTGCTCCGATGTGGAAGGCAATGAAAACTGAGTTCCCACAGTACAAGTCAAGTATGTGCTTTGAGAAATATGATTCCTTTCTTGCTGCTTTGGATAATGAAGGAAAGATGGTCAAAAAATTCAAGGAAGAAGGACCAAACCTGGCATTTGTACAGCCAGAATATTTTTCCATTTTTGACAGGCACTGGCAGACAGGTACTCCCGAAACTTCCTTAGGAAAACCCAATACAGTTGTGCTGAGCGAAAAAATGGCAGAGAAGTATTTTGGAAAAGAAAATCCTATTGGTAAAAGTATCCGTCTTGAAAATGAACTCAATCTGGAAGTGACCGGGATTGTGGACAATGTTACGGAAAATACAGATTTACCCTATGAGTTTTTCGTGTCCTTTCAAACGCTCATTGCGAACCCTAAGTTTAAGTATGGTGGAAGTGGGCTGGATAACTGGGGTGGGGTTAATTCCAATACCTATTGTTTTTTATTATTACCCGAGAATGTAGGTTTGGAAAGTGTCAGAAAGCAGATGACGGCATTGAATAAAAAATATCATGGTAATGATTTCAAGTCTTATGCACATCCGCTGATTCCTTTTTCAACCATGCATCATTCTGAAACGTATGATGGGTCTATGCCAATGAAATGGATCTGGATTATGAGTGTGATCGGGATTTTCCTGATTGTGACAGCCTGCTTTAATTTCATTAACATGGCTACTGCACAAGCGCTGAGACGCTCCAAAGAAGTAGGTGTGCGTAAAGCAGTAGGTGGTACAAAAAGTCAGGTTTTTATTCAGTTTATGACCGAAACTGCACTTATAACATTTGCTGCGCTTGTAACTGGCTTTGTACTTGCTTTGTTAATCGTTCCGCACATTAACAACTGGCTGGATCAACCCGGAACGTGGCCTGTACACATCAACTGGACGGATGGTTTGTTATGGATTTTTATGGCAGGCCTTTTCCTGGGCGTTGTACTTTTGGCGGGGTCTTATCCCGGTGGAATTTTAGCAGGATTCAGACCTGTACTGGCTTTAAAAGGAAATATTTCAACAAGGCAGATTGGCGGGATCTCCATAAGGCGCGGTCTTATCGTATTCCAGTTTGTGCTGATTCAGCTTCTGGTCATTTGTACCCTGGTTGTCAATAATCAGGTAGATTTTATGCTTTCCCGCTCGGTGGGCTATGAAACTAAGGGGATTGCACAGATCCGTATTCCTACGCCGGATAAAATTAATCAGGCTACTTTTCGCCAGCGGCTAATGGAGATTCCGGGTATTTCGGATGCCTCTTTCTGTCTTTTTCTTCCCACAACCAATTCCAACAATACCAGTAATCTGAAATTTGATACCCGGCAGAAAGATGAAATCTGGAGTATCAACACCAAAAATGCAGACAGCCATTATGCCGAAACTTTTGGTCTTCAATTTGTAGCAGGAAAAAACATTCCGCAGAGTGATACCACCCGTGGGTATCTGATCAATGAAAAAGCGCTGGAACGTTTAGGACTGAAAGATCCAAATGAAGCAATTGGAAAAAATCTGACCATATGGGACGTGACAGCTCCTATCTACGGTGTACTGAAAAACTGGAATAATGGTACATTTAGAAACGGAATAGATCCCGTTGCAATCTTCACCTATAATGATTACAACTTCAATTGCGCTATCAAACTGAATTCGGCTAATCTGCACGACACGATGAAAAGCGTGGAAAAATTATGGAATGAATACTTCCCGGAGTACCTCTACGAACAGTCTTTTATGGATGAAAAAATTGCGAAAAGCTATGCCCTGGAAAACATGATGCTTAAGTTGATCAGGGTATTTTCTTTCATTGCTATTTTCATCGGCTGTCTGGGGTTATATGGATTGGTGAAATTTATGGCATCCCAGAAGACAAAGGAAATCGGTGTACGGAAAGTTTTGGGTGCAAGTATAGGTAATATTCTGGGTTTGTTTGGGAAAGAGATTTCGCTGCTGATCGGGGCCGCGTTTGTCATCGCTGCTCCTCTGGGCTGGTATGCGATGCACGGCTGGCTGGAAGACTACGAATACCGCATTCCGATCGGTGCTGAAATCATGATCCTGGCCATTGCTATTACCTTTTTTGTAGCTGCCATTACTGCCGGGTATGAATCTGTGAAAGCAGCACTGAACAACCCTGTAAAATCGCTCAAATCAGAATAGCTCTTCCGACGGCTTTTTTCGCCATCGGAAGGGTGAAAACCCAAAGAAGTGAAAACCTGCCAAACGTGTAATAGAAGATTGCAAAGTCTTAAAAAAATCGATCAGCCTGAAAACCATTAATGAAAAATGCTTAAAAATTATCTGAAAATTGCGTGGCGGAACTTGCTTTCCAGTAAGCTCTTCTCTTCTATTAATGTATTCGGCTTGTCCGTCGGGATGACCTGCTGCATGCTTTTGCTTTTGTACATTCGCAGTGAAGTTTCCTTTGATAAACATCATGAATTTGCCAATGATATTTATTTGCTGCGCAGCGAAAGATTTCAGGCCAATGAAGGAGTCATGGACAATCCCCGGGCGACTGCACCTTATGCACAGGCACTAAAAGCAGAATATCCGGAAGTGGTTCAGGTAACCAGGCTTTGGCAGAATTTCATTGAGAATAAAACTTTAATGCAGGTTGAAGAATCCGGGAAAGCAGTTAAATCATTTTATGAAACAAAAGGGATTCAGGTTGATTCCACTTTTTTTGATGTCTTCTCTTATAAATTTCTGGAAGGGGATTCGAGAACAGCCCTGACTGATGCGCATTCCGTAGTATTGTCGGAAGATGTGGCGCATAAACTTTTTGGAAATTCTTCTGCGATAAATAAAACCATCAAAATTGGCGGCGTTACAGGTAACAATGAAAGTTTTAAAGTAACCGGTGTATTCCGTGATGAAAGTGCCCGTTCACATATTGACGCCCGTTATTTTGTGTCAATGAATGCAGGTTGGGTTGGCAGTTTTCTGCATGATCAAAAGCAGGATTACACCAATAACAATATGTTTTATACCTATCTGCGGTTAAAGCCCGGAACGGACCCTGAACAATTCAACAAAAAGTTACCAGCCTTTATAGATAAATATGCCCGCGCTGATTTGAAGATTGCAGGTTATGATAAAAAACTTTTTCTGCTTCCGGTTCATGACATTCATTTGTTCAGCCGCATAAAAGAAATTGTAACACCTACGAGCAGCAGCACATACCTTTATGTGTTAGCTTCAATCGCACTATTTACCTTACTGATTGCTTGTATCAACTTCATGAACCTGGCTACGGCACGTTCTGCGCGCAGAGCAGCCGAAGTAGGAATCCGGAAGGTAATGGGCGCGGGAAGAAGCGGACTGATTGGTCAGTTTCTGGGGGAATCGATGGTGCTTACTTTTCTAGCGCTAGTGCTCGCTGTGATACTGGTTTCTTTTTCACTGGCTACTTTTAACCAGCTTACAGATAAGAGTTTAAGCCTTTCTGATTTGTTCAAACCGGAGATTATAGCGGCCTTTGTCTTGCTTGCTTTGCTGACAGGTTTGCTGGCCGGAAGTTATCCGGCATTTTATCTTTCTGTTTTCAATCCGCTGGATGTCATGAAAGGCAGGTTTGTCAATTCTGTTTCAGCAACCACGTTAAGAAAAGGACTTGTTGTTTTCCAGTTTGTGATTTCTATCGGGCTCGTGGTGGCTACTCTCGTTATTCAACAGCAAATGAAATTCATTCGTGAGAAACCGCTTGGATTTACGAAGGATCAGCAGATTGTTATACCCTTGCGCGGAGACGAATCACATAAGGCTTATACTGCATTAAGGAACGAGCTTTTGCAGAATAACAAGATTTCCGGTGCATCAGGTACGTCTTATTATCCGGGAATACTAAACCCTAGCGACATGGGCTTATACCGTCCGGATCAAAGCATGAATGAATCCCATCTTACAAAAACCAACTGGGTAGCAGCTGATTTTATGCAAAATATGGGATTTGAATTAACAGCGGGAAGAATGTTTTCCAATGAATTTCCGGGTGATACCAATGCCGGCATGGTAGTTAATGAAGCCACTTTAAGGAAGTTTGGTATACCGCTGGAGAAAGCAATCGGACAAAAGCTTAATTTCAGAAGTAATAACGACGGTTCTGTTCGTCCGCTGGAAATTGTGGGTGTTATCAAGGATTTTCACTTTGAAGATCTACATAAATCCATTGAGCCCTACGCATTTTTCCTGAATGGCGGAACGGATTTTAATTACATCATTGCTCATGTTAATACGGATGATGTAAGTAATGTTATCCCGTTCTTAGAAAATAAATGGAAAGCACTGCTTCCTGACCAGCCTTTTGAATACAGTTTTTTGCATGAAGATTTTCAGCGCAATTATTCAGCAGACGCCCGCACTTCACGCATTGTCAATTCTTTCACTTTTATTTCCATTCTGATTTCTTGCCTGGGGTTGTTCGGGTTGGCTGCTTTTGCGGCGCAGCAGCGTATTAAGGAAATCGGTGTCCGGAAAGTTCTGGGTGCTTCTGTTCCGAGTATCGTCGCCTTGCTGTCAGGCGACTTTATTAAACTGGTTATTATTTCTATATTAATCGCTACACCGCTTACTTGGTATATCATGGAAAAGTGGCTTCAGGATTTTGCCTATAGTATCAAAATGGAATGGTGGATGTTTGCCCTGGCTGGTATTCTGGCTATTGGAATTGCTCTTATAACGGTAAGCTCGCAGGCTATTAAAGCTGCGCTCACTAATCCCGTTAAATCTCTGAAATCTGAATAATCAGCAAGCCGGAAGAAGATCTTACTTCTTACATTTTACTATTTCACTAAAACCTAACCTAATAATGATCAGGAATTATCTGAAAATCGCTTTCCGGAATCTGATTCGGAACAAGGTTTACAGCATCATCAATATTGCCGGGCTTGCCATGGGAATTGCTACCTTTCTTTTGATTCTTGAATATGTGAGTTTTGAAAAAAGTGTCAACCAGTTTCACAAGAACCTTCCGGAAATGTACCGGCTTATCAACCTGGATGTGAAAGGAGATACCTGGGCGCAGGTGGAGCCGGGCTGGGCTGAAAGAGCAAAACAGAATTTCAGCGAGATCAAAGAATATTGCCGTTTTGCCGAGGACGTTGCAAAAGGTATTGTCAAAAAAGAAGGAAACAATACAGAAACTTTCCGCGAAACCAACATTGGCTATGCCGATGGGAATTTCTTTGAATTTTTCAGTTTTCCGGTTGTCAAAGGAAATAAGAACGCGTTAGATCAGCCAAAAGTGGTGTTTATAACAACAAAAATGGCGACTAAATATTTCGGGAAAGAAGAGCCTATTGGTAAGATTTTAACACTATCCAATCAATTTGGTACTTTATCATATACTGTTGAAGGAGTCTATGAATCTCCCGAAAACTCTGATATCAGCCTGGATATGGTATTTTCTTTGGAGACTTTGACTAATCCTGCAAATCTGAATGGTAATGACTGGGCAGATCTAAGTAATATTGAATCTCAGTACATTTACACCTTTTTTCTGCTCGATAAGAGTGCGGATCATAGGTCACTTGAAAATAAATTATCAAAGTATCGGGAAGCTCAGAAAGTGGACAAGGATGGCGTTCAGTTTCGCTTGCAGCCGGCAACAAACATGCACCTGGCCGAAAATTTCAGTGATACGTATCAAACCTCCGGGAACATCAAATATGTTTATACACTGGGGGCTATTGCATTCCTGATATTAATAATTGCCTGGTTTAATTATGTCAATCTTTCTACTGCAAACTCTTTAAAACGCGCTGGCGAAGTAGGCGTAAGAAAGGCCATCGGTGCAACATCCGGAAATTTGATCGGACAGTTTCTGGGTGAATCGGCCCTGATGAACGTGATCAGTTTTTCTGTTGCCATCGTACTGGTGTATATGCTGCAGCCTTTTTTCAATCAGCTTGTTGGAAAAGAACTTTCACTTGAATTTCTCGGGAAATCATCTGTCTGGGCAGTTGGTCTAGTGATTTTCATCCTAGGCATGCTGGCTTCCGGCACGTATACGGCTTATGCCTTATCCAATTTTAATCCGGTAAAAACCCTAAAAGGAAAACTGACAAAAACGGCTGGTGGAGCATTCCTCAGAAAGACACTGGTCATTTCTCAATTCAGTATTTCCATTGCTTTAATGCTGGTTACAATTGTGATTTACAGCCAGCTGAAATTCATGCAGAATGAAAATCTGGGTGTAAAAACCAGCCAGTTGCTCGTATTACGTGGGCCGGAGACAGGCCAGGACAGTACCTATAAAATGAGAAAAGCGGCGTTCTGGAATGATATGAGCCAGCAAAGTTTTGTAAAAGATTATGCTCTTTCAGGAAGTGTGCCCGGAAACTTTTACAACTTTTCAACGTCTGGTTTTACTCAGCCAAAATCGAAAACAGGAGATGAACTTAAAACGTATGCATTTACAATCATCGGCAATAAATATCTGGATGTCTACGATCTGAAACTAAAAGCCGGAAGGAACTTCACGGCGGAAGAAACAGCAGTGGAATGGAATAAAAATTCGAAGGTAATCCTGAATGAAAAAGCCATGCAGCAGCTTGGATTTGAATCAGCAGAAGAAGCTTTACAAACAAAGATTAAGTGGGATGAACGTTATCTGGAAGTCATTGGCGTTGTTAAAGATTACCATCATACCGGTCTGCAGAAGGCCATTGATCCGATTATTTTTTATCCCCAAAACAGCAGCCAGTATATTACCATCAACCTGACTGCCGGCAATATGCAGGATAAAATTGCCAGGCTGGAAAGTATCTATAAAAGCTATTTTGCAGGTAATCCTTTTGAATATTTCTTTGTAGATGAAAATTTCAACAAACAGTATGTATCGGAAAAACAGTATAGTAATATCTTTACCACTGCCTCGGTCTGGGCGATTTTTATAGCCTGTCTTGGACTTTTCGGCCTGGCTACTTTCACAGTTGAAAGCCGGAACAAAGAGATCGGGATCAGAAAAATACTAGGTGCCTCCGTGGTCAGTATTGTCGGGCTTTTATCCAAGGATTTTGTTCTGTTGATCGTTGTAGCCGTTCTTATTGCCAGTCCGTTAACTTATTATTTTATGCAGCAATGGCTTAGTGATTTCGCTTACAGGATCACTATTTCCTGGTGGATTTTTGCTCTGGCAGGTGGAGTGTCACTTTTGATCGCCGTACTCACGATCATGTCCCAGGGGATTAAAGCTGCGCTCATTAATCCGGTTCAATCTTTAAAATCAGAATAATCAATAATAATCCTGCTCATGATTCAACCCATTATCAACAAAATCTTAGGTGTAGTTTTCCTAATGCTGGCAGGCTTTGTTTGTCAGGCTCAAAAAATGGTCGAACCTGATTTATCAGCTTTGTTTCGAGCGAATAAGTTAACTACGGTGAACAGAACGGCAAGTGTAACGAATATGGCAGATCGGAAAAATGTCTTACATCTGGATGCAAAAGAAAACGCAGGTATAATTTGGGTAAACGATATTGAGTTTTCGGAAGGTACCATTGAGTTTGATGTAAAAGGAAAAAATATCCTGCAAAAGAGTTTTGTCGGCATTGCTTTTCACGGTACAAATGACAGTACCTATGATGCTGTTTATTTCCGTCCGTTCAATTTTAAATCATCTGAAAAAGAAAGAAGAGACCACTCCGTACAATACATTTCGCTTCCGAAGTTTGACTGGCCGGTTTTGAGAAAAGATTCTACCGGAATTTATGAAAAACCGATCAATCCTTCACCGGAACCTGAAGAGTGGCTTCACGCCCGGATCATCATTGAAAATCAAGCCGTAAAGGTTTTTGTAAATCAAAATCAAGAGCCCAGTCTGGTTGTAAAACAGCTTAGCAGTCAAAAGAAAGGCAAGGTTGGTTTTTGGGTAGGATATGATTCGGAAGGCGATTTTACCGGATTGAAAATCAGTATTAAATGAAACCTTTTACAAAGTGCTGACCTGATTTATTTCTGTTTTATCATTTGTTCGTCACTGAACAGGATTGTTCGATAATGAACACTATTGTTGTGAATGATTATAGTAATTTACTGATATTCAAAAGTATATATTTCAGGAATAATTTTTTGCTGCAAAGCTTTATAAATCCTTATAGCCATGTTAAAAAACTATTTCAAAATTGCTCTGCGGAATTTACAGCGTAGCAGGACGTATGCTTTGATCAATATTCTTGGTTTGGGATTAGGGATTACCTGCGCTATTCTGATCTTTATGCTGGTAAGATATCATTTAAGTTATGATAATTTCCATGCTAACAAGGATCGTATTTACCGAGCCATCACAGAATTTCATGATGAAGGCGTAAGTCAGGAAAGTGGTGTGCCAAGCCCGTTCGGAAAGGCTTTTCGTAATGATTTTACCTTTGCAGAAAAAACGGCACGTGTTATTGATTATGGTTATCAGCTGATTTCTTTGCCTAATTCAAAAGACAACAAAAAGTTTGAAGAAGAAAATGGGTTTGCTTTTGCCGAACTGGATTTTTTTGACATCATGAATTATCCTTTGATCGAAGGAGATAAAAGAACCGTTCTGGCAGAGCCCAACTCTGCCATTGTCACCGAAGCGATTGCGCAAAAATATTTTGGCAAGGCAAATGCAATCGGGCAGACAATCCGTGTGAATAACAAAATCAACTATAAAATCACAGGAATACTAAAAAACTTACCGGTAAATTCGGAACGTAAGCAGGAAATTTACCTTTCGTATGTCAACCTGAAAGATGAGAATGAATGGCTTGCCAGAGATGATAGCTGGATGGGGCTTTATTCCAGTTCACAGTGTTATATTTTGCTTAAAGAAGGTGTTTCTCAGGCTACGGTTGAAAAGGCACTCCCGGCTTTGTCCAAAAAATACTATTCTCCAAAGGATGCTCCTGGCTGGCAGTTTAAGCTTCAGCCACTTTCAGATATCCATTTCAATACAGAGCTTGGAGGGTATATGGAAAAGAAAAATCTTTGGGCTTTATCGCTCATAGGTATTTTCCTGATAGTAACGGCTTGTGTGAATTTCGTTAATCTGGCTACGGCTCAGGCGCTTAGCCGTTCAAAAGAAATTGGTGTCAGGAAAGTCTTAGGTAGTCTTCGTGCCCAGCTTTTCTGGCAGTTTATTTCAGAAACCGCAATTATTACAGGTGTTGCTTTACTGATCGGGCTCATTTTATCCTATCTGGCTTTACCTTATATCAATTCGTTATTTAAAGCGCATCTGACTATTTCCTTGCTGTCTGATCTCAGCCTAATTTTGTTTTTGACTGTACTGGTTGTAGTCGTTACGTTCTTTTCCGGGTCATATCCCGGTCTCATCCTGGCAGGATTTCAACCGATTTTAGCTTTGAAAGGAAAAATATCCCAAAAAAACGCGGGAGGTTTTACATTGAGAAGAGGGCTTGTTGTTGCCCAATTTGCCATTTCTCAAATCCTGATTATAGGTACAATTGTCATCGCCAATCAGATGCGCTTTTCAAAACAATCGGATCTTGGTTTTAATAAAGATGCTATTGTCATGGTACCTGTACCGATAACAGATCTTGCGAAAATGAGCACGTTACGTTCACGGATTTCACAGGTGTCTGGTGTTAAAAACGGAACTTTTTGTTTTACCGCTCCGGCTTCCAATTCAAATAATTCAACTGACTTGCGGTATGATGCACGTTCAGAAGAAGAGCAGTTTGACATCAATCTGAAAAGTGCGGATGACCAGTATATTAAAACATTTGGATTGAAGCTGATCGCTGGGCGCAATATCATGCCTTCCGACACACTGCGTGAGTTTGTAGTGAATGAAACCCTGGTAAAAAAGCTGAAACTAAAATCTGCAGATGAAATTATTGGCAAACAGCTCAGCATTAATGGTAATCATGATAAAGCCACGATTGTAGGCGTGGTAAAAGATTTTTACAACTACTCTTTCCGGGCTGGCATTGATCCGGTCTGCATCCTGTCGGGTTATACGAGGTATGAGAATTATGCGGTCAGTATCAACATGGCCACGATGAAGCCTACGATGACGGCAATTGAAAAAATTTGGAATGAGACCTACCCGGAATATATTTTCAAATCTGCGTTTCTTGATGATAAAATCGCCGAATTTTATGCACTGGATCATGTGATGCTGCAACTGATCCAGCTTTTTGCAGGCATTGCTATCTTTATTGGCTGTTTGGGATTATATGGCCTAGTATCCTTTATGGCTGCCCAGAAAACTAAGGAAATTGGGGTGAGAAAAGTTTTGGGTGCAAGCATTGGAAACATCGTCTGGATGTTTGGAAAGGAATTTATCCGGTTGTTATTCATTGCCTTTGTGATTGCCGCTCCGCTGGCCTGGTGGGTGATGAACGGCTGGTTACAGGACTTTAAATACAGAGAAGAAATAGGTGCGGGAATTTTTCTTCTTGCCATTGGTTCCACATTATTGATTGCAGCACTGACGGTTGGATACCGGTCCGTTTCGGCAGCGTTAATGGATCCTGTGAAATCTCTCAGATCAGAATAAGTTTTTAGCCATCTCTTATACTCATGCGGTTTTACCAGGTTGATAAATCTGGTAAAACCGCTTCGCTTTATTAAGATACTGGTGTAGAAATAATATTTTAAAACAGTAAATCCATTTTATCCATTCATGCTAAAAAATTACTTCATAACCGCCGTACGTTATCTATGGAAGCAAAAGGGATTTTCAGCAATCAACCTAATCGGTCTTACCATCGGAATGAGTGTCTGTTATTTTGCTTTACTGTTTGTTCGTTTTGAACTGAACTACGATGCATATCATGAGAAATCGGATCAGATTTACCGTATGGTTACTGACATAAAAACAGAACATGGTACGGAGCAGCTGAGTACTACGGCAACCATGGCACCAGCCATTCAGTCGGCTTTTCCTGAAATTCAGGCCGCTGCAAGGATTTTTCTTGATCATCTGATTATTCAAAAAGGCAAAGAACAGTATAGTGAAGAAAAGGTAGCCTATGCAGATTCTTCTGTTTTTTCTGTTTTTACATTTCCTTTAATAAGCGGAAATTCAGGTCAAAGTTTGGTGGTGCCTTATTCTGTGATTTTATCCGAAACTTCGGCACACAAATATTTTGGAGACGAAAATGCAATTGGTAAAATCTTACTGGTCAATGGAAAGGAGCAGGCGACCGTAACGGGCGTCATGAAAGATATACCTGATAACTCCCATTTTAAAGTGGACATGCTTTTTTCACTTTCTACGCTGGGAGAAGAATGGATGCATAATTCCAAACGCTTTTTCTTTTATACCTATTTGCTGCTGCCGGAAAACCAGAATCCGCAGGCACTGGAAGCTAAGTTTCCGAACTTCATTAAAGATCATATGGATCAGAGCAAAGGGATGTATTCATTGTTGCTGGAACCTTTGAAAAGCGTTTATCTGGATGGAAAACCACGGGGATCGAAGGCAGGAAGTTCGGTAAACGGGAATCGAAATCATGTTTATATTTTTTCATTCGTTGCCGCTTTTGTACTTTTTATTGCGTGTTTTAATTTTATCAATCTGACCACCGCGTTGTCGATGCAACGCGCAAAAGAAATCGGTATCAGAAAGGTTTTAGGAACAACAAAAAGCCTTTTGGTTTTCCAGTTTTTAATTGAAGCGCTGGTTTTATCGTTGATCTCCTTTTTGTTTTCTTTGTTCGTATGCACCTTATTTCTGCCTTATTTCAACAATCTGGCCGGCAAAACTGTTAGTACGGGCGTATTTCAAAATCCAGGAAACGTTGCTATTCTCTTCTTGATCTCGATTGTCATTGGGTTGCTTTCCGGTATTTATCCTGCATTTTTTCTTTCCCGTTTCCAGCCTGTCCGTATTCTCAAAGGAGGATTCGTTTCAGTTACAAGCGGTATTGCATTCAGGAGAGCGTTGGTGATCACGCAATTTTCAATTTCTATTATTCTGATTGTCGCTACAATAGTGGTTTTTAGCCAGCTTCATTTTATGCAGAGTCAGGAATTAGGATTTCGGAAAGATCACATGCTTGTTATTGATTTTCAGTATGATGATGATATTATCAGTCATGAAGAAGCGATTAAAGAACAGCTAACAAAGATTCCGGGCGTTACAGCGGCTACAATCTCGTCGAGTATTCCCGGCCGATCAAACCACATCTATCCTACCAAACTTGAAAACAGAAGCAGCGATATGCAGGATTTTCAAATGGATACGTATTTTGTGGATTATGATTTTTTGAAGCAATATGAAATTTCTGTTCTTGCAGGCCGGGCATTTTCAAAACAGTTCGGATCTGATCTGAAAGAATCTATACTCATCAATGAAGCGGCTGTAAGAAGTTTGGGTTATACCAATCCTCAGGAAGTAATTGGAAAACGCTTCTCGCAATTAAACGTGAATGGGCTAGTTATTGGCGTTGTCAAGGATTTCCATTTTCAATCCTTTCAAGAGCAGATTCAGCCGCTGATGCTTCGTGTGGCACCCGGATTTTTCACTTTCCTGACTTTAAATGTATCCGGTGAAAACATGCCTGAGCGTATAGAACAACTTGAAAAGAAGTGGAAGGTGCTTGCACCCAATTTACCCTTGATTTATTTCTTTGCCGACGAAGCATACAATCACCAATACGTTGAAGAGCAAAGGTTTGGAAACTTATTTATAGGATTTGCTTCCTTTGCTATCCTGATTTCCTGTCTGGGATTACTGGGGCTGACTGCATTCAGCATCACACGCCGAACCAGGGAAGTAGGAGTCAGAAAGGTAATGGGTGCTTCGGTAGCGGAAATTATTGGTTTGCTTTCGCTGGATTTTATAAAGCTGGTGCTGGTCGCCATATTGCTTGCCTCACCCGTTGCCTGGTATATGATGAATCAGTGGCTGATGGAGTTTGCTTACCGAATTGAGATTTCACCCTGGATTTTCGTCTTAGCAGGTTTCATAGCCTTGTCGATAGCCATCGTTACGGTAAGTTTTCAGGCGATCAAAGCTGCTTTACTGAATCCTATAAAATCACTTCGTTCAGAATAGAAAGGTATTTTAGTCAAAAGGATGCTTCTCAAAATCGAACACCTTTGTTCGCTATCGAACGATTTTATAAATACTTTTTAAATTAAAATATTGATAATCAGTTATTTGATTTCTGGCATTCCTTTTTAATAGATTAAAGTCCATTGAGATTTCATTCAGAATCAAACTGGATAGGTTGCTGGTATTACAATAGTGGCTTTGACCATGTCGGAGCCACTATTACAATCAAAAGCAACTTTTCAAAAAAAGCCATGAATATAAAATAGCGTTAAGGTTTCCTGATAGGAAAAAAGATAATGGCAGTACCGGAATCTCTCTGGTACTGCCATTCTTTATTTTTATTAGAATTAAATTAATGGATCTGCCGGTGTTGCTGTGTTATTTTGACGTTCGTTCGTAGGATAAGGATACCAGTCGCGGTTGCGCTCTGTTGCCGGGCGTCCAAATCTGCGGCTGTCTTCCAGTTTTAATCCGGACATAAACAGTTCAATGCAGCGATTGCGATAAATTTCTGTTAAAACCGAAGCTGCATCCGTAGAGCCGGAATACGCAGGAAGGTTCGCTCCAATTCCCCATACATCCGTTGTCTTTGTCAAAACTTTGTTAAGCTCAGTAACGGCAGCGTCTATAGTACCTTTCCTTGCCAGTGCTTCTGCTTTGATCAACATTATTTCTCCGGGTAGATAAACCGGAATTTGAGAAGTATTGGCGGTGAAAAATCCGGTTCCAAGATTTTTGCCCGGTGCAGTTGTCTGCGTATAAAAAGGGATACGTTTATCGGAAGGATCCGGTTTCAGCGCATCCGGCAGGCCCAGTGTTGTACTAACAGGTTCTGTTACATTACGATTGCCAAAAGAGTAGAAGAAAATCGGATTCTGGCTGACATCGTCAAAGTTGAAAGCCGATTTTTTTGTCAGATCTACCTTATTCGCTGCGGTCAGTGCCTTGTCATAGTCACCCAGCATCATACTATACCGTGCAATTAAAGCCTGAACTGTATTTGGCATATCAATACTGTTCACCACACGGCTTGTGAAATCAGCAGAAGGTGGCGTTGCTGTCAGGGAAGCAGCAGCTGTTTCCAGCGAAGTTACTGCCTCTTTCAACACCTCTTCACGTGTATTGAAAGCTACGTTTGTTCCGGTTCCGATAGGTGCCTGCTGCCAGAATTCAGCAAGTATTCCTAAGGATAATGCACGAAAAATAGATGCATAAGCCAGGATTCCGCTTTTCAAAGCAGGATCAGCCGCTTTGTCAATATTGGCCAGAATGATGTCAGCATTTGATTTGGTAAGATTCGTTTGTGCCCAGAGAGCTGTAAGCACTACATTGCTTCCCTGAACATTACCGGAGCCTTTGCTTAATAAATCCAGATCTGTATTACCGGCATTAAGTACCAGTAATTCTTTTGTAGTCAGCCCGTTTGAAGAAATAAACGTATAAGCCACACCACCGGCACCGACGGTATACCGGTATTGTAATCCGTTTGCTAGGGTAATCAGTCCATAGACATCATTAATCACCTGCTCTTCACTTACTGCACTGGGGTTCAGATATTCTTTTTGCTCGCAGGAAGTAAATGTTACTATTCCTGCGATCAGTAGGGTATATAGGATCGTTTTTTTCATGTCAAAAAAGTATATCGATGAATAAATTAAAAACTGGCCGAAAGTTTCAGCTGATATGTACGCGGAATCGGGACGTTTCCGAAATCCACACCACGCAGCAAATCGCTGTTACCGCCTGCATTCGTTTCAGGATCATACCCATCGTATTTATCCCATGAAATAAGATTACGGCCAGACAAGGCAATGTTCACATTTCTGACATTCTTCAGAACATTTGGCAACGTATAAGAAATACTGACTTCACGTAGCTTTACGAAAGAAGCATCATCCACGCGCCACTCTTCGGTATTGTAAATGGAATAAACATAGCCACGGGGTAACTCGCCTTTCAGTTCTTTTTCAGAATAATCCCCGATACCTACACCCTGGCGTGTACGGCGGTCTGCATTAAATACCTGCATACCCTGAACAGCATCCAGCAGGAAACGGAAACCAAGACGTTTGTAAGTGAAATTACTAACGAAAGAGCCTGTCCATTTTGGATTAGGGTTTCCAATAATTTTTCTCACCGTTGTATTGGTAGTAGGTTGTCCGTCAGTGTTTTCTGGTGAAGCGGTATAAGCCAGAGGATTCGTTGCCGATTGAACACCTTTTTGAGATTGTGGTAAACCCTGTGATGTCAGCTTTTGATCTCCATTTTCGTCCCTGGCAAAGAATGTTCCGTAAAATACACTGGCTGCCTGTCCTTCAATCAGGTAAGAAGGAGCACCTGAAACTGTATTCTGAAGAATTAGCGGGCTTCCCAGTTTAAGGATTTTATTACGGTTCTGGCTGTAAATGACACTCACATCCCAGGTAAAATCCTTAGTCTGAATGGGTGTATAACCTAAACTTACCTCGTATCCTTTGTTCTGCATTGCACCTACATTGTCAATCCCGCTGGTACCTCCGCTGGTTGCGGCCAGGACACGGTTAACAACCAGATCGGTAATTTTTTGTTTGTAAGCTGTTACGCCCAGAGTCAGTTTATTGTTCAGGAAAGTAAGGTCGATACCTCCTTCATTTTCAGTCATGAATTCAGGTCGTACACGTTCGTTTGCTAATGTTCCACTCGGCAGAATGGTATTCTGACCTAAAAAGGGTACTGAATTAAATTGCCAGAAACGATCATAACTTCCAATACCCGTCATGTTTCCTGATTTACCCCAGGAATAGCGAAGCTTGGCTGTATTAACTACTTTCCCCAATCCGCCTTTTTCCCAGAAAGCAAGATCAGATGGTATAAAACTCGCACTGAATTTTGGGTAAGTCTGGTGTGCTTCTGAGGAAGAAAATTTGGAAGAACGGTCACTGCGAACGGCCCCGGTAATAAATGCCAGATTTTTATAGCCAATAGTTGCCTGTCCGAAAACGCCGAATAAATCAAACTGATCCAGAGCATAAGTTGCTTTAACCGTCGTACTGGCTGCACCTCCCACCGTTTCAATAAAAGGAGCTAAATTTTGACCACTGGAAGCTGAAATGTCTGTTTTACTATTCTGGTAACTTGTTCCGGCTACAACATTTAACTTGAAATCCGGTGTCAGATCGCGTTCGTAGGAAACATTGATATCACTGTTGTACTGAAATGTAGAACTATTCACATTTGCAGCAAAGCCTTTTGGATAACGTTCAGCCGGCAAGCCGGAAACCGTTGCATAGGGATAGGCAGGAATCAGGTTTTTACCTAATTGTGAAAATGCATCAATACCGAAGACCCAGTCGATATTCAATCCTTTCAACGGGGTAAGGTTTAGCTGAACATCATTAACGGTACGGTTGACGGCCTGTGTAAATTTCATTTCTTCAGTAACAGTCAGAGGATTGACGCGTGTAGGTTCGACAGCCATCAGGTTACCAGCCGCATCCCGTTTGGTTATATCGTAAATGTTATTGGTAATATTGATCGAGTTGATCGGGCTGTAAAATACGTTACCGTTTGGCTTTTCATTAGAGAAACTATTATTGTACGTAATGCCGGCAGAAATCTTCGCCCAGCTGGCTAATCTTTGTTCCAGACGAACCCGTAAACCATAGCGCTGAAAATCAGTCCCCTGAATAATTCCCTGGTTTTTTGTGTAGGATAGCGAAGCATAATATTGTGTTCTGTCATTACCGCCGCTTGCCGAAAGTGCATTGTCTGTTCCAACGCCTGTTCTGAAAATCTCATCCTGATAGTCGTAGCGCTGAACATCTACTTCATTGGTAGCCAGGTTTGCTGTTACGCCATCACGGGTGACGGGCGTGACGGTCGTACCCGGATTTGCAGTGATTTGTGCAGGCGTCAGACCGGTAATGGTTCCCAGACGCAAGCTGGAATAACCAAATTGCTTGCCGTAGGTACTGATTTTAAGTTTTTTACGAAGTTCGTTTACATTGACACTGGTAGAAAAATTAATTTGTGGAGCTCCGTTTTTTCCTCTTTTGGTTGTAATTAAAACAACACCATTTGAAGCACGGGAACCATACTGAGCCGCCGCAGCCGCACCATTGATAATGTTCATCGACTCAATATCTGCCGGGTTAAGATCCGCCATACGATTGGTTCCTACAATAGCTGATCCTACCTGATCTGACAATGCATATTGAGAAACATTCACCGATGCATTGCTTAGAATTACACCATCGATCACATACAAAGGATCAGAATTGCCCTGCAGGGATTTAATACCGCGAAGACGGATTGTCATCCCGCCGGAAGGATCTCCTGAATTCTGAGTAATCTGTGCACCGGGAACTTTACCCTGTAAGGCTGAAAATAAATTGGATGAACCTGAATTTACGAGTTCTTTTGCGCTTACGGAGTTGATTGCATTTCCCAGCTGTCTACGCGTAGACCGGATCGTTGAACCGGTTACAACCACTTCGTCCAGCACAGCCACAGTTTCTTTTAAGGTTACATCCATGACAATTGAACTCTGGTTACCCAGTATCAGGTTCTGGCTTAAAGTAGTATATCCGATGGATGAAAAATCAAGTGCATAATTCCCTGGTTTCAGGTCCGCATTGAGAGAATAAGTCCCTTCTGCATCGGTGACACTGCCTACCGTACTTCCCTTGATTAGAACAGAAACTCCTGGTACGCCTTGTCCGTTGTCATCCCTGACTTTCCCTTTGATCGCGTAGGACTGTGCCATTGCATTTATGGACACCAGTATCACTACCGCCAGCATGGTAACAGACCGCAGGTAGTGTGTAAATAGATAGACCTTTTTTCTCATAAATAAATTTTTTAAGAATTGAACAAAAGCTCATAAAAATGCAGTGGTACCGACAAATATCTGCATATACTTTTCAATTGTCAAATAGTAAATTAATATTTTTGTTAATAATTTTGTCTAGAATACCATACATTATTTTTTATAAATACTTTTGGTAGAAATATTTATCTGTTAAATCTTCTTTTGATAAAATTAATTAAGATATGCCAATGATTCAGTCTTCCACTTCTATGATGAAAAAAGAACGCCAAACGCTCATCATGAAGCAGATAAACCTGCATAATCGTGCATTGTCATCGGATTTAAGCATAATGCTTAATGTATCGGAAGACACTATACGGAGGGATTTAAATGAAATGGCAGAAGAAGGAAAACTTATAAAGGTTCATGGTGGAGCCTTGTCAAAATCTTATCATTTTAATTATCCGACAACAGAGACTTATGCTGCTTCTGCAAAACAGGTGATTGCACATAAGGCTGTCTCATTAATTAAGAATGATATGTTTGTCATGATTGGCGGTGGAACGACAGTGGGAGAATTGATTCATCAGATACCAATGGATATTTCAGCTACATTTTTCACGGTCAGTTTGCTGACGGCCTTGCAGCTTTGTGATCATGCCAGTGCAACCGTTATTTTTATAGGCGGAACCATAGCGAAAACTTCACAGATAAGCGCGGGAGGTGAAGTCATCAGCCGCCTGGCTGATATTCGTGCGGATTTGTGTATTTTAGGAGCTAACGGGATCAGCTTTAATGAAGGTATAACGGAAACAGATATGGAAACTGTTCAGGTTAAACGTGCGATGATGAAAGCCTCAAAACAAACCGCAATCCTGACCATTTCTGAAAAACTGGATAGTGTACAGCGTTTAAGAGTATGTGATATTGACGAAGTGAATTATCTGATTACAGAACTAGATCCGGAAAGTACAAACCTTAAAACATACCGGCGGAATAATCTGGTGATTTTATAAGTATTCATGTTTCACCCTTTCAAGGTTTGCATCAGGCCTGATCTTGCTTTCTATAAAATAGACATTGATAAGTCCCAACGCTGAAAAAGTGATATAATCCAGCTAAAATGCGTTTATAAAATTTAAAATTATGGCAAAGCAAAGGCCACATAACTGTCACCCTTTTTTGTTCCGAGTTTTGTACCTCCGCAGGCCACGACCACAAATTGTTTTCCGTTCACCTCATACGTACTTGGTGTAGCAAATCCGGCCGCTGGCAATTCGGTTTCCCATAATAATTTCCCTGATTTTTTATCAAACGCCCGAAACATACCGTCTTTGGTGGCGGCGATAAATAAAATTCCTCCGGCTGTTACTACCGGGCCTCCGTAATTCTCAGTACCTGTTGGTGCCATTCCTTTTGCTGTTAATTCTTTGAATTCTCCCAGCGTTTTTTGCCATACATGCTTTCCTGTATTTAAGTCGATCGCTGTCAGGGTTCCCCAGGGCGGACTGATTGCAGGATAGCCTTTGCTATCCAGAAATTTATTGTAGCCATTGAATTTGTAAGGGACAAAAGGTCCTTTTTTATCCTGTGATGTGGAAGCAGCTTCCACTCTTTCATCGCCAAACAGAAAAGCAATCAAAGCTTGTTTTTCTGTTCCGGTAATGCTCGAAAAACCCGGCATCATTCCTTTTCCATTAGAAACGATATTGGAAATATATTCGCGTTCACGCCTTTGTCCGATATCAACCAGAGAAGGATAGCCGCTTTTTGGATTTCCTTTTCTTTCAGGTCCATGACAAACAACGCAATTTAAAGTATACACACGCTGGCCGGGACTCAAATGGGTAAGTTCATCATCTTTCGGGGTAGGAGAAAGGCTGGCCATCCAGGCCATTTCATTGGCGTTTACATACATAATACCATCCGGATCTACAGCAGCACCGCCCCATTCTGCACCACCGTCAAAGCCAGGGAAAATAAGGGTTGGTGTTTTGCCAAAAGGCTGAAACATGCCTCTTTTTGCCTTGTAAAAAAGTGCCAGCAGAGAATCCCTATCTGTGGAATTCGGATTTATGTCAGAAGCTTTTAGCATTGTACGTGCAAAAGGTTTGGGCAAAGTCGGGATAGGCTGAGTTGGCCAGCTTTTTTCTTCGGGTAGGCTGCTTTTCGGAACAGGAATTTCACGAATCGGATAGATCGGTTTCCCGGTTTCCCGATCAAAAACATATACATATCCGGCTTTGGTAACCTGTGCTACGGCGTCAATCGTTTTACCATCTTTTTTAATTGTAACCAAATTTGGCGGAGCAGGAATATCACGGTCCCAGATGTCATGATGAACCAGCTGAAAATGCCAGATCCTTTTTCCTGTTCTGGCATCCAAGGCAAGTAAACTATTTGCAAAAAGATTTTTTCCTGCCCGGTTTCCACCATAAAAATCAAATCCGGCAGATCCTGTCGGAACAAACAATATGCCTCGTTTCTTATCAACGGCCATGCCTGCCCAGTTGTTTGCCGCACCCACTTCTGTGTTTTTATATACTTCTTTTGGCCAGGTATTATAGCCAAATTCTCCCGGATGAGGAATGGTGTGAAAAACCCAGGCAAGCTCGCCGGTACGGACATTAAATGCCTGAATATTTCCCGGTGCTGCATCCGGACCTTCCGACAGCCGAAGTGGCATCATGATCAGGTCTCCAAAAAGCGTTCCGGGTGTATTGGAAATTACAAATTTATCTTTCGCTGTTTCTCCTAATCCTTTTTTCAGGCTTACCCTGCCGTCTGTTCCAAAGGAAGGAATTGGTTTTCCGGAATCCGGATCCAGGGCATAAAGCCAGGAATCATAGGCAAACAAAATCCTGGATTCCTTTCCATCCGTCCAGTAGGTGACTCCACGGTTCGTATTCAATCCGCCTCCTTTTCCTGCTTTGAATTTCCATTTTTCTTTGCCGGTTGCAGCATCAAGCGCAAAAATCTGGTTGGTAGCCGTTACACCATACAGAATACCTTTGACGATGATCGGATTACACTGTACCTGGCCAGAGTCAAGGGAATGGTATTCCCACGCTTTTGTCAATTGCGCAACGTTCGATGTGTTGATCTGATGTAACGTAGAATAATGATTCCGGTCGGAACCTCCCAGGTATTCAGGCCATTCTATGTCAGGGGTTTTGTTTTTATCGAGTGTGGTAAGACTTGCAGAAACGAGTAAGACAACTAGTAAAAGAGTAGCGGATAAAAATATTCTTTTCATTAATGAGTTCACGTGATTTGAATCATGGGTTTAACCGGAATGACTTCCTATTGAAAGTGAAGTTAATTATTTTGGATTAATAATAGTGAAATTCAAATATATTATTGGCTTTGTGCGAGTTTGGGATTTAACCAAAAGACAACATAAAACTCATGATCTGATAACATTCAGCATGGTACTTTGTCAGTTAGAAAAGACCGATAAATCCGGTTATTAACTGATCAACTAATAAAATGAAAAGAAGAGATTTTTTTAGAAATTCCTCCCTTACGGTAGCAGCAGGTTCCTTGTTTTCTCCTTTGGATTTGTTTGCAGGAAATAAAAATATAAGCAAAGGAAATGGGACTGTTGCCAAAAATATAATCTTCATGGTGAGCGACGGGATGAGTACCGGAACGCTCAATATGGCCAGTCTCCTGTTGCAAAGAAAAGAAGGAAGACAAAGTCACTGGATGCAGCTCTATCTGGATAACAAAGCAAAGCGTGCTTTTATGGACACCGCTTCTGCCAACTCGTTCGTGACTGATTCTGCTGCGGCCAGTTCGGCCTGGGGTGGGGGAGTACGGGTGAATAACGGCTCGCTGAATGCAAATCCGGACGGAAGTTATAACAAACCGATTTTACAAAAATTTAAAGAAGCGGGCAAATCCGTTGGCTGCGTAACATCGGTACCGATTACGCACGCAACACCAGCAGGTTTTTGTATAAATAATAAATCCAGAGGAGACCAGAATGATATTGCTTTACAATATTTGCCGTTAAAATTTGATGTGATGATGGGTGGAGGACAGGATTATTTTGATCCGTCCAAAAGAAAGGACAAGGATGATGTTTACAAAAAATTTGATGAGGCTGGTTATGTGACTGTGAAAAATAAAAAGGATCTTCTCAATCTTTCTGCTGCTGAAACCAAGCCATTACTTGGAGTTTTTGCTGATAACGGATTGCCTTTCTGGGTTGATCATCAGCACGATGCAACATTGCTGGAACAGGTACCTACGTTGGCTGAAATGACAAAAGCAGCTATTGACAAACTGAAGAAAAACAAAAAAGGATTTGTAATGCAGGTGGAGGGCGGCAAGGTCGACTGGGCTGCGCATTCCAATGATTCGGCTGGCCTGCTCTATGATCAGATTGCTTTTGACGATGCGATTAAGGTTGCGATCGATTTTGCTGAAAAAGACAAGGAAACCCTTGTCGTCATCACCACTGATCATGGAAATGCCAATCCGGGTTTGTTTTCAGGCTCCATGACTGAAAAAAACTTTGATTATCTGCATCATTTCAAACATAGCAATGACTGGGTTCTAAACGGCCTGAATAGGAATTCAAGTGCTGCTCAGATTATTGAGCGCCTCGAAGAAGCGCAGGGTTACGCCATTAAAAAAGCGGAAGCAGAAAGTCTGTTAAAACATTACACTACTTTGAATGAGGAAGGATTATATAATCCGAAAAAACTTCCCTTTAAAGAATTAGGGCAGATCCAGTCTGCGTACACTTCTATTGGCTGGGCGGGTATGGATCATTCCGCCGATTATGTAGAGCTGGCTATGTTTGGTCCCGGAAGTGAAATGCTTAAACCTTTTGTGAAAAACACCGAACTTCATAATTTTATGCTGGATGCTACTGACCTGCGCAAGCAAAGCTGAGCCGGGTTTTAAAGATTATTTTCACCGTCCGAAATCGTACACTTTTGTACGGTTTCGGACGGTTTTGTTTTTGATATAAATCGTAAGTAGTTGATTGACAGAAATAAATATTTGTGGCAAGCCTTTTTGAAAACGAAATATCAAAAGAGAATTTAGAAACACAGGCAAATGTCTTTATTCTTGTGTATCAAATCTCAAATCTTAATCCATAATGATCAAACTAGAAAAAATATCTAAGCACTATCCGGCAGGTTTTGGCAAAACGTATGTATTGCGGCACATTGATCTGAATATTAAAGAAGGTGAATTTGTCTCGATTATGGGACCGTCCGGCTCAGGGAAATCAACTTTGCTGCATATTTTAGGATTGCTGGAAGAGCCTTCGGAAGGAGAATATCTTTTTCTGGACGAACCGGTTCAAAAACTGACTGAAAAGAAACGAACAGAATTGCACCGTCATCACATCGGTTTTGTATTTCAGGCTTACCACCTGATTGACGAACTGACGGTTTATGAAAACATTGAAACACCATTGCTCTATAAAGGTGTATCCGGATCAGAACGGAAAAGCCGTGTGGCCGAATTGCTTGACCGTTTTAATATGGTAGCAAAAAAAGATCTTTTTCCGCATCAACTTTCAGGCGGACAGCAGCAGCTTGTGGGGGTAGCCCGTGCCATTGTGCATAATCCGAAAGTAATTTTTGCGGATGAACCTACGGGAAACCTGCATTCAGAACAAGCTGTAGAAATTATGGAATTATTTCAGAAACTTAATCAGGAAGACAAGGTGACGATCGTGCAGGTAACGCATTCGGAGGCCAATGCTACGTACGGGCACCGGGTAGTGAGGCTGAAAGACGGCTGGCTTGCCTAGTCTTTATACCTAAACCTTCCTCTATCATTATCTATTAGCCATGAAACGTTTATTACTACTTTTTTGTCTGTTTTCCGGCTTTGTACAGGCGCAAAAACTGCTGAGTTTTACAGATTGTGTTGAACTTTTGTCAAAAAATAACCTGACTTACCGTGCAGGAAACCTTCAGGCAGAAGCAGCGCAGGCACAATTGCGGCAGACAAGATCGTTGATTTTTCCACAGATTTATATTGGAGCTAATCACAGTATCAATCTTGGGCGTAGTATTGACCAGTATACCAATGCGTATATTGATGAGCTTTACAACTACAATTCCCTTGGAGCAGGCTTTCAGATGCCTATTTTTCAGGGATTTAAAATCCAGAACCAGATACGTCAAAATCAGTTGTTGAAAGAGTCTGCGGATGAAAACCGGAAAGCAGTTTTAAATACGCAAATTATGCTGCTTTTGCAGGGTTATGTCAATGTGCTGGCGACTAATTCATTATACGAATCGTATGTTCAGCAGGTCGAATCTTCCAAACAACAGGTCGATCGGGTTGAAAAGCAACTGAGTGCCGGAGTTGCCGCGCAAAGCACATTGTACGAAATCAAGGCAACACTGGCCAACGACCGCTTTGACATGGTAACTGCCTGGAATAATTATAAAACGGCCCGTCTCGCTTTGTTTCAGCGCATGAATATAGAGCCGGATGACGCTATTGTTTTTGAACCGCTTAACCCGATTGATTTGCCTGCAGATTCCAAAGATGCTGTGGCCGTTTATGAAGATGCGTTAAAGCAGTTTCCCGAAATCAAAAGTGCAGAACTAAGCCGTAAAAGCTATACTTATCTGGTTAAATCCATTAAGGCCAACAATTTTCCATCTCTTACTTTAGGGGCAAACATTGGTGCATTTTACGCATCTACAAACCGGAATCTTGATTACTTCAAACAGCTGAATGCGACCAGAAATGGATCATTAAGCCTGGGGCTGAATATTCCGATTATGGGACGTTGGGTAACCCGTCCGCGTGTGGAACTGGCTAAAGTACAGGAACGCCAGGCACAAAATCAGTTTGATATTGCCAAGCAATTATTGCGTCAATCCGTTGAACTGGCCGTTTTGGATGTAAATAGTACAGCAGATCGTTTTGCGGCTGCACAAGGCCAGGTAGAATCACTGACTGCAAGTTTCAGCGTAGTGGAAAGTAAACTGAACGCCGGAACTGCGGATATTTTTGAGTACGCTTTATCAAAAGCTAACCTGGGGAAATCGCAGGCTAATGCAATTCAGGCCAGGTATGAATACATGATGAAACAGAGATTGCTTCAGTTTTACAGGCAGGGAAACTGGACTGGAATCTATTAACATAAACGCTGAATGATTACAGCCAAAGAGTAAGGAAAATTAATTAGTTAGGTTGGTAGTACTTAGAGGTGGCATACATGTCAGCCTCTTTTTTTTTTATGTTTTTTGTTAAAAAAAGCTAAATGTCATAAAGGTTACATAATCTTGATTATATTGGTTGTGAAATCAAACACTCATCCGCTATGAAAAAAAATCTTCTCTTGGGAATACTGGGCTATCTCTGCCTGTCTATTCCGGTTAAAGCACAACTGCAAAAGGGTACCAAGTACGTTGCCGCTACGATTAGCTCGACGGGTAACGGCCAGCATTATAAGGATCGCAAAGATAATAGCTCAGGAAAAATTAATCAGATTTCGGTAAATCCTTCTTTTCAGTTTGGTAAATTCATCAGCGATAATAAAATGATCGGAGTGGGAGCCGGGGCAAATCTGAATTTTATAAAACAAAAATCCACAACAACATTTCACTCGGATACCTACAAGAACAATTATGCTGCTTATACATTGTCTCCCTATATTAGGCATTACAAACCCTTAAATACAAAATGGGCCATTTTCCTTAATTCTTCGGTTAATTTGTCTTACCTCCATTCAAAAAGGGACATTTGGGATTATGACATTTGGCTGCGGGATGTACAACGCGACGGTTACTCGGGAGGAATTACAATTAACCCCGGAATTTCATACTGGATATCTCCCAGGTTCGCTCTTGAATCGGATATTAACTTATTATCACTTGGAGTAACGTATCAGGATTTTGACAAGGTCAAGAGTTTTACTTTCAGATCCGTTGCTACAAGTAATCTGACCAGTTATTTTTCTGTCAGAGCATCCTGGTATCTTCAAAAACGTTAATAACTATTTCTGCTATGAAAAAGATATATTTTTTAGTTATCATTTCAATCCTAGTTTTTTCTAAGCCGGTACTGGCGCAGTTTGAAGGTAAAAAATTTCTCTCAGGATCAGCTCAGATCGATTTTGGTAACAATAATCCTGAGATGAGCCAGTCAACCAACGGTTATAGCGCAGGCATTAATGTTAACCTTGGAAAATTTAAAACCAATACCCGGGCATCCGGATGGAACCTGGCCGGATCGATAGGCGGACAAAAAGCATTTTACCAAACATTTACAAATGGTTCGCAGGTGAACTGGGAAAAATCCGGGATTAACCTGGTTGGCGCACAGATTGGAAAGTTCTGGCAGTTTTACAAACATTTCAATGAGAAAGTAGGTGTATTTGCCGGTCCGGGAGTCAATGCAACATACCAGAATACCAGAAGCTACGAGCCTGTATTGGAAGGGCAGTATCTTACAGAAATCAAAAGCAACAGCATCGGGCTTGCACTGGGAGTGAGCGCCGGAATTTATTACAGACTTTCAGAAAAGTGGTGGATTGATGGCAGTATCGGTTTTTCCAGTCCGGTAAATATCAATTATAGTATTACTGACCGTAAAAGTACCGGTGACTTTGAGGATTTCAGGTCGAAATCGATGTCTTATAGCCTGACCCCAAGTTTCACATTTCCCAGTGTTAGCTTTGGGGTACGATATTTTTATAACAGGTAAGAAGCATGTAAATTCATAAATATTTAAATAAGCAGCATTAAAAACAGGGTAGGCACGTCTTATGGTATGCTTACCACTCTATGTCCCTCATGAAAAAATATTTTATTGTACTTGGCATGTTCATCTTTGTTTCATGTCATAAATCAAATTATACGGCACTTGATAAAACCTGGGAGCCGGATTATCCGCTGGATAGATCTGAAAATTCGATTAAGGCTTTTGAACAGAAAGATAAAGTAAAGATGCCGGCATCCGGAGGAATTGTATTTGCAGGCAGCTCTACCTTTACAAAATGGACCAATGCCGATAAAGACCTGGCTCCTCTGCCCATTATCAACCGGGGATTTGGTGGTTCAACGTTGCCGGAGGTTATTCACTATGCTGATCGTACTATTTTCAAATACCATCCAAATACCGTTGTTGTTTATTGTGAAAACGATATGTTTGGCAAAAAGGAAAAGACACCGGAGCAGGTAAGAGATGCATACGTAGAGCTCACCAGGCTGATTCATGAGAATGATCCGAAAGCACAGATCTATGGTATTTCACTGAAACCGTCACCATCACGATGGAATAAAAAGGAAGATGTTATTAAAGCGAATAAGCTGATCAGGGACTTTATAGAAAGTGACCGCAATCACCAATACATTGATATATGGCCAATCATGATCAAGAACGGACGACCTGACGGAAGTATTTTTCTAAGCGATAGTCTTCACATGAATGATGAAGGCTATAAACGCTGGACAACCGTTTTAAAACCAATTCTGGAAAAAAGAAGCAGAAAATAGCGGTTCAGACTTCATACGTTTTTGTAAAAGTCAGATTTTTAAAAGTACCGTTAAGGGTGTAGGTTTTAAAGTAAAGTCACTATATTACCCGAAAAAAGAGAATTAAGAGCATTAAAAGGTGATAGCGAATAAAAAATAATGAAAGTAACGGCTGTTTTTGACATTGGCAGGACCAATAAAAAGTATATACTTTTTGATGAAAAGTATCAGATTATAGATGAAGTTTCAGAGTCACTTCCTGAGACAACAGATGAGGATGGCTTTCCAACTGAGAACATTGAATTGCTTTCTGAATGGGTTCAGGGACGTTGGGCAGACCTGAAAAATAATCCTAAATACCAGATTCAGGCAGTAAATGCAGCAGCATACGGGGCTAGTCTGGTGCATCTGGATGCCAGCAACAAACCGGTTACGCCATTATATTCCTATCTTAAACCGCTTCCGGATTCTTTATTAAGTCAGTTTTACAGTACACATGGTGACCCGACGCGGATTGCTCTTCAGACAGGTTCTCCTGCCATGGGTATGCTAAATTCGGGCATGCAGCTGTATTGGCTGAAATATACCAAACCAGAGGTATACAGCAAAATTATTTCGTCTTTGCATTTGCCGCAGTATATTTTGTATCTGCTGACAGGCAGAAAAGCAAGCGATTATACATCTCTAGGATGCCATACAGCACTATGGAGCTTTGAAATGTGGGATTATCACGAATGGGTAAAAGAAGAAGCCATCCAGAAAAAATTGCCTCCTGTACTTGCTGCCTCTTCCTTTATGTACCGGGATGGAGAAAAAACAATGCAGTCGGGATTTGGCCTGCATGACAGTTCTGCTGCGCTGGTGCCTTACCGGATGGCGATAAAAAAACCATTTGTATTACTTTCGACTGGTACCTGGTGTATCAACTTCAATCCGTTTTACTCCAAGCCTTTAACAGGAGCCCAGCTGCACCAAGATTGTATGAATTATCTTACACCGGAAGGAAGCGGGGTGACAACATCACGTTTGTTTTTGGGTAAAGAACATGATTATCAGGTTGCACGCATTGCTGAGTATTTTCATAAAGAACCTGATTTTTACAAAAGCGTATCCTTTGATGAAAATATCTTAAAAGCTTCGACCCCTCCTTTTTATACGGCTTGCATGACGGGTAACGGGCCTTTCCCGGAAGCAAATACCCAGGAATGGCAGGTTAGCGCCTTTGCTTCTGCTGAATCGGCCTATCACCATTTACTGAAAGGGTTGACCGACATGCTGGTAGTTTCTTTACAGCTCATTGGGATTAATGAAGTTCAGTCTATTTACATTGATGGTGGCTTCTCTAAGAATGATATATTTACAAGGCTTGTAGCACGCAATTTTCCGGATCATAAGGTCTATGCAACGGACTTGCCTTATGCTACTTCTTTGGGTGCTGCTTTGCATGTAACACGTCCTCAGTCTTTTGAAATTTTGGGAGATATTAAGGAAGTGATTGCTTAGAAGTTTTAATAATATTTAAAAAAGCTTCAACCGTTTGGGCGGTTGGAGCTTTTTTATTTTGCAATGAATTAAAATAATAGAACAGCCTGAATAATACATCAACTAATCCGGCTCCAGTTCGTTTCTTCTTTCCGCATATTATTCAGGTGATTTTTTATTGGAGCATTATCCGGCAGCATCAGATCTGGATCTGTATTCAGAATGGCTTCGGCAGAAATTCTTGCTGCTTTTAAGATTTCGCCATCTTGGGCAAGATTGGCAATCAGCAAATCCGTTAACCCGCTTTGCTGCGTACCGGAAAGATCTCCCGGGCCGCGAAGCTGCAAATCCACTTCTGCAATTTCAAAACCATCATTGGTACGGCACATGGTTTCCAGCCGTAGTTTTGTTTCCTTACTTATTTTATAATCGGTAATCAGAATACAGTAGGATTGTTCCGCCCCACGCCCCACCCGTCCACGGAGCTGATGTAATTGTGATAAACCAAACCTTTCTGCATTTTCAACAATCATCACTGAAGCATTGGGTACGTTAACACCAACTTCAATCACCGTAGTGGCTACCATGATTTTTGTCTCTCCCTTGACAAAACGCGCCATTTCGAAATCCTTATCTTTAGGTTTCATCTTGCCGTGCAGAATGCTTAAGGGTACCTCCGGAAAGGCCCGAGCTACACTTTCATAACCATCCATTAAATCTTTCAAATCCAGTTTTTCAGATTCTTCGATTAACGGATACACCATATAAACCTGACGCCCTTTTGCAATCTCATCCCGGATAAAACTAAAAACGGAAAGTCTGTGTGCATCATAACGGTGTACGGTTTTAATCGGCTTTCTTCCTGCCGGCAACTCGTCAATTGCAGATATGTCCAAATCGCCATAAAGGGTCATAGCCAGCGTTCTCGGTATCGGGGTAGCAGTCATGACCAGCATGTGCGGACTGATATTTTTATTTTTAGCCCAGAGTTTACTCCGTTGCGCTACTCCAAAACGGTGCTGTTCATCAATGACACACAATCCAAGATTTTTAAACTGAACAATATCTTCTATCAGCGCATGTGTTCCGACAAGGATCTGCATGGAGCCGTCCAAAAGCTGTGCATGAATAATCTCACGATCTTTTTTCTTTGTTGAGCCCGTTAGTTTCCCTATGTTGACTCCCAATGAATCTGCAAATCTTTTCAGTCCCTGATAATGCTGATCCGTAAGAATTTCAGTAGGTGCCATCAGGCAGGCCTGTGCATCATTGTCCAGAGCAAGCAGCATGGTGATAAAGGCCACAATGGTTTTTCCGGAACCCACATCGCCCTGTAGCAGACGGTTCATTTGTTTGCCGGTTTTCAGGTCTTCGCGGATCTCATGCAGTACACGAACCTGTGCACCCGTCAGTTCAAAAGGCAGGTGATTTTCATAAAATTCCCGTAACAGAGCTGTTTTGGTAAAAACCTGACCAGGATATTCCGTTTTATGTAAAAGCTTATTTTTAATCAGCCGTAACTGGTTATAAAAGAGCTCTTCAAATTTTAATCGTCGTTCTGATTGATGCAGCCATGCCTGGCTTTGCGGGTTGTGCAGATTCCAAAGGGCGTCCGCTTTGGTAACCATCCGATATTTTTGTACCAGATTTTCAGGTAATGTTTCGTGAATATGAGGTTTTGCAATTTCCAGCAGTGTACGTATCAGTTTGCCGATTACCTTGCTGTCAACAAATCTTCGTCTGAGTTTCTCTGTTAATGGATAAACAGGCTGCCAATATCCGCCTTTTTCGTTTTCCGCGGTCAGCAGTTCAATTTCCGGATGCGTTATGCTCCATTTTGAACCAAAGGCAACCGGTTTTCCATAAACAATATATTCTGCATTAGGTCTCAGGCTTTTTTCAAAATAATTGATACCCTGAAACCATACCAGCTCCAGACTTCCGGTTTGATCCGAAAACTGAGCGACCAGCCTCTTCTTATTTCCTTCACCTACAAGGGCCCACTCTCTCAGTCTTCCTTTTATTTGTGCAGCAGGAAGTAATTCTGTTAATTGATTGATTTTGTGAAATACCGTTCTGTCTTCATGGCGGAAGGGGTAATGCTGAAGCAAATCACCATACGTGAAAATGCCTAACTCCTGATTAAGCAGGGCAGCCCTTTGCGGGCCCATACCTTTCAGAAATTCGATTTTGGTGTCGAAGAAGTTTGTACGTACAGATATTTGTGTTCCGGAATTCATTTTTCAAAAGTACGAAATTTGAACTAAATGGCTTGGTTAACAACTTTTGAATTCCGTATTTCGTTTCTCAAAATAACAACCACCATTTAACAGAATTTATGAAAGTACTATTTTTTAGCCTGATTTTAGCATTAGCCGGATTCACTTCCGCATCGGCACAAAAAGCGCCTGAAAGTCCAAGAATTACGGCCGAAGGCAAAAACGTTACAGTAGCTTACGGACAGCCATCAAAACGCGATCGTGTTATTTTTGGGAAGGAAGGAAGCGGAAGTCTTGAATCTTATGGAAAAGTATGGAGAATCGGCGCTAACAACGCTACTGAAATTACTTTTAAAAAAGATGGTATGTTTGCCGGTAAACCTGTAAAAGCAGGTACTTACACACTTTTTGCTATTCCAACTGAAAAGGAATGGACATTGATTTTAAACAGTACTTTGAAACAGTGGGGTGCTTACAAATATGAAGAAATTAAAGACAAAGATGTATTGAAAGTAACTGTTCCTGCGAAGACATATTCTTCTTCTATGGAAAAACTTACTTTCACTGTGAAAGATACAGAATTGCAGTTTCAATGGGATAAAGCAGGTTTTGTTGCTCCTTTGAAATTTTAAATTTCCCGTCTTTATCAAAAGTGCCGGTCATGAATATTCTTCAAGACCGGCACTTTTTTTGTCTGATGTCTGCAATCTACATATTTTGACGGATCATATTTTCCAGTACCTGAAGATGATTCGTAAATGCTTTTTTACCTGCCTCAGTAGCTTTGTAAGTGGTAAGCGGTTTTCTGCCCATGAATTGCTTTTGAACTTCGATATATTCTGTTTCTTCCAGTGCCTTAAGATGTGATGCAAGGTTACCATCCGTAAGTTGTAAAAGCTCTTTCAGTTCATTAAAACTCACGGCATCATTAACCACCAGGACAGACATCAGTCCCAGCCGTACTTTACTTTCAAACGCTTTATTAAATTTTTCTAACCATTCCATTCTGCCTGCAAGTTATGAAGTCATGCCCGTACTACCTGTTGACTTCCATAAAAAGTAGCGCATCGCGGTTTCTCAGCCATACGGCCTGATCGCGTAAATTGTTTGCCTGTGTTGTGATCAGGGTAGAGGCAAGTCCCGTGCCCAGAGATACCCAGAAGAATTTTTTCAGCGCATCCCGGTTGCCGGTAATCAGAGATGTGATGGAGCCTGCCGAACCTACAAGCGAGATCACCAAAGCAATATTTTTTCTTCTTCTTGACTGGACATACAGCTGCATACCACCTGGAGAAATGGCAAATTCACTGCGGATTGCTTTCTGTCCGGAATAAATCACATTGTTTTTGATATAACTGTTACTCCCCTGAAGGTAAATCGTTTCCTTGTCATACCATTTTCTGGCTGTACTGTCAACAGGTAAAGGAACAGCAACCTGTGCCTGACAATAAGTAACTGATATAAAAAGTATGAAGAGCGTAGTCAATCCTCCTTTTTTTACCGTATTGCCTGATTTGTCTACTTCGCGGTCATACTTGTTATACATGGCAAGTCCGTATACAATGTGTAATAAGCCAAAACCAATTGCCCAGAAAAGCAGTGAAAACCCTGTAAAGAAAAGTGCTGCACAGCCAATAGCGATTTCAAAAATACCCATATAAAATACTTCCGGCCATGTATAGCGACTTGCATTAACCAGGGCTAGTCCATAAAAAATCAGCGTAGCTGGTAAAACAAGCCAGATATAGCCATAAGAAAGCATAGCCAGACAAAATATTCCGCCGGTTACCAATGGAACCATCATGCTTGTCAGTAGCCGCCTCGAACTATTGTTCCAAAGATGAAAACCCCGCTTTCTGCCTTTTCTTACTGTGAAAAGAATACCTACGGCTAGCGAAAAAAACAGAACCAGAAATCCATCCAGCAGCAAAAAGCGAATGGCTTCTTTTTGTGTGGTTGCAGCTGCCGGGCTATAAGAAAAACTTTCTGAAAACCAATCTGTTTTCAAGCGAACATAGGCAATGCCGGCACCAATCAGGGCAAGCAAACCAGCAAAAACGCCGCTTAATCCACTTAGCGATAAAAACTTTGAGGACCGTTCCATCAGGTCACGGATTTCATTCAGTGTATGTAACGAGTCTTGGTTTGAGGACATAAAATTTGAAGTCAGATTCCGGGATGAAGGTTTATGAGTAATTATACGATTTCAAAAATTCGGGGAAGAAAAATGATCCCTCCAACAATAATGGCCGAAATCGCAAGAAGCAAAACACCTGCGGCGGCCACATCTTTTACGACCTTAATGGTAGGGTGATAGTCCGGAGAAACCAGATCTGCCAGTTTTTCAATAGCTGTATTGAATGCTTCTGCCGCCCATACAAGGGCAATCTGAATGACAATAATACACCATTCTGCACCCGATATTTTTAAGTAAATTCCGGCAGCAAAAACGGCAAAGGCGGCAAGCAGATGGATTTTAGCATTGTTCTCATATCGGAATAAACTGTAAATACCAGCACCTGCGTACCGGAAACTTCTGATTGCTTTACGAATATTTATGGGTTGATTCATTTCTCTTGATTTCTGCAAAAATATGGAACGCAAAGTACAACAACATCAGCACGAACGAAAACGTGAAGGTATGTTTTATGGCAAACGGGTCCGTCATACTATGAAAAACGGCTCGAAAAAGTGATGCTGGCTGTGATACAATATCCCAACTGTTCCAGCGTCCGTAACGACCCAGAAATACACCAAATCCGCTTAAAAACATAGAAAAGGTAATTCCTGCCCATGCAATATATTGATTCCATCGACGTGTCAGCAAGCGGTGAACAATCCGGATGGAATAAAGTCCTGTTAAAAAACCTGCCACTGCAAAAGAGAAGATCATAACAGCATCATACCAGATCATGTATTCCGGTGTAGCTCTCAGGTGAAGCAAATCCGTAATAATGTAAGGAGCATTTGGAAAAAACAGAAGCCAGATGCTTAAATGTAGCAGCAGCCAAAACGTTGGAATCCGGCGGACTACTTCTCTCTCCCAAACCCATTTAATGTAAAACAGAGGTACCCAGGCAAGAAATAAATTCCAGATCATAAAAATGAAACCAAGATTTCTTGTCCCGGCAATCCTGAAAAATAACAGGGCTATGGAAGATATGGAAACAAGCGCCAGCAGCGCGAATTTTGAATTTCCTTGTAAATAGCGGAGAAGTTTATCAAACATAATTTTCGTTTATAAAGTACTTTGAATTACAAAGTAAATGGATATAAAATTAAATATCAAATTCAGATTGATTATTTTTAGTACTTCATCAATAGTTGGATAGGAATCATTTTTTTGCAGTATACTCTTTCATCATCTGCCATTCTCTTCCTACAGTGCTGGCTTTAAACGTTTCCAGGCAGCCCCGGTCCTGAAGAGTGATATAGCAGGTTTTTCCATTGTTTCCTCCAAAGCAGATGTTGGATACCTTTTTGCCAATGGTAGTAATTGTCTGAATCACTTTTCCCTCAGGAGACAATACTGCAACCTCACCTTTACCATGACGGGCAATGTACAAATTGCCTTCGGTATCACAGCGCATGCCATCCATTCCGCCATCTGCAAAGGTATGGATCAGGCGTTTGTTGGATAATGTACCATCCTGAGCCAGGTCAAAGGCCCACACATTCCGTTGTACACTTTCGTTGACATACAAGGTTTTTTCATCCGGGCTGACATCAATTCCATTGGTTGTTCCCATTTTTTTCGCCGCTAACCTGACTTTTCCTTCTGGTGAAACGTGCCAGATCTGTCCGGTACCGTCCTTCCAGTTTGGATCAGAACAAAATATGTTTCCGCTTTTTGTAATCGCCAGATCATTCGGCTGGTTCATTTTCGGTTCATTGGCCAATACAGTTACATTTTTAGTGATCAGATCTACCTTCAAAATATTATGACCTGTAAAATCAGCTACGTAAAACGTATTTTTATCACCAAACCGAATCCCATTTCCTGTACTTCCTTTGGGTAAGGTCACGAAAAAGCTGGATTTTCCTTTTTTGTTCATTTGCGCGATTGTGCCATCACGGGCAAAATTTACAGCATAAACATTTCCCTCAGAATCCACTGCTGGCCCCTCACAATTGGCGGTAAATTCACCTTCGGCGGAAAAATTCTTACTTGAAGTCTGAGCGAATGAAGTACGGCTTATGAGGAAGAATATGCAGAAGACTGGATAGAAGTAGGATTTCATGGGTCAGAACGTTTTTAGAAAGATAATTTGGGATCAGTTTTTCCACTTAATGGCGCATCCGACGGGTTTGGTTGACATAGTTACGACTGGTTTTCCTTCCAGTAGGTTGGTCACTGCTTCTTCTACATAAAATTTGGTAGCGCCAGCCGGATCCTGTGGATTATCGTCGATCATACCAATATAGGACACAACAAACTTTCCATTACTTCGGGACAGTACAAATGCCTGAGGAGTACGGGACACACCAAAAGCCTGGGCAGTAGTCTGCGTTTCATCTGCCAGGTAGGGATAGGTATACCCCTTTGCAGCAGCACGTTCTTTCATTTTCTCAAAGGAATCGTCTGTTTGGGCACCAGGGTCACTCGGATTAATGGCGATCACAGAAAATCCTCTGGAAGCATATTTATTTTGTAAGGCAATAATCCTGTCTTCATAAGCCTTTGCAAACGGGCAGTGATTGCTTGTAAACAGCACGATCAGACCTTTGCTGTTGGTGTAATCTGAAAGTGAAATCATTCTTCCATCTACATTTTTAAGCTTAAAACCGGCCACTGCATTCCCTACCTGATAACCACCGGATTGCTGTGCAAAGGTGTTATGAAGGCAGGTTATTACAAGAAGTGAAATCCATAAAATGTGTTTCATCTTTTTAATTTTAGTACTCGTTTAGTTCTCATGACGTTGAATAACATAAAAGTAACCTAAACAAACGTTAAGGTCTGTTAATGTTTTCAGCAATGCTGCCTTTCCTTTCCAGACTATAATTTTGACCCTTTTCTTTATTCAGGGTACTTCATTTATGCGAACGAAATTTAACTATTAATTTGGGTTTATTATACTATACGCTAGAAATTGGAGACTTGCATGAAAAAATCTGATTTAACCAGAATGAAAATTTACGATAAAGCATTGTGATTCTGTGTATATCTGTCTATCTTTGCACCTCGTTTTTGAATATCAGTTTTATATAAATTATTATCATGTACGCAATCGTAGAAATCGCAGGTCAGCAATTTAAAGTTGAAAAGGGTCGCGAAATCTTCACGCATAGGCTTGAAGGTGACGTGAACGCTGCTCTTGTGTTTGACAAAGTCCTTCTCGTTGATAACGAAGGCGCAGTACAAGTAGGTGTTCCTACAGTAGCAGGTGCTTCTGTAAAAGTTACGGTGCTTGAACACCTTAAAGGTGAAAAAGTGATCGTCTTCAAAAAGAAGAGACGTAAGGGTTACAAAGTTAAGAATGGTCACCGTCAGTATTTGACTAAGATCAGCATTGACGAAATCGTAGCTTAATTAAAGGCGGTATTCCGCTGCGGCTGAGATTTTAACGAATCAAAGCTTATTCACAATCATCGAAAAAACAAAAAAGTAAGATATCATGGCACATAAGAAAGGTGTAGGTAGCTCTAGGAACGGACGTGAATCAGAAAGCAAGCGTCTGGGTGTTAAATTATTTGGCGGTCAGCACGCGAAAGCAGGAAATATTCTTGTTCGTCAGCGCGGAACGAAACACAATCCAGGTAATAACGTAGGTATCGGTCGTGACCATACTTTGTTTGCTTTGGTTGAAGGACACGTTGTTTTCCGTAAAACACGTCTTAATAAATCTTTCGTTCATATTGAACCTATCGCTGCTGCAGTTGAAGTTGCTGCTGAAGCATAGTCAAAAGATTGTCGGTTAATTCCGTAAGATTTTAGAAACCCGCTGGATTTATTCAGCGGGTTTTTGTTTTTATTTGGATTGGTTTAAACCAAAATGTAAAAAGCAGTGTTCTAAGCAAGGATCGAAAGAATTGTCCTATACCAGATATTATTGAATACCATGTTAAAACGTCCCGTATTTGTATATACAGAATTAAGCCCGAATCCCAACTCCATGAAATTCGTTTTGAATTTTGAATTGGTTCCGGAAGGGCTTTCATTTGATTACCCCTCATTAGAATCGACTTTGGAAGAAGGTAGCGGTTCTCCATTAGCGGGAGATTTATTCCAATTTCCGCACGTGAGAAGAGTTTTTATTGCAAGTAATTTTATTACGATCTCAAAAAGCGAGGATGTTGCGTGGGAAGAAGTTTTACGTGATACCAAGCAGTTTATAAAAATATATTTTGAGGAAAACCATCCTGTATTTTTCGAAAAAACCATAGAGAAAAATACTTTGATCGTTGATTCCAGAGATTCTGATACTATCCAGAAAATCAAGGCAGCACTTGATCAGTATGTTCGTCCGGCTGTTGAGTCTGACGGTGGGGCGATTAACTTCCATTCTTTTAATGAAGATACGGGAACTGTTAAAGTTTTGCTTCAGGGATCATGCAGCGGTTGCCCATCTTCCACTTTGACATTGAAGGCAGGAATCGAAAATCTGCTGACTCGCATGGTGCCGGACGTGAAGGAAGTTGTTGCAGAAGGAGTATAATATTTTACGTGTTAGCTAACAGCTCAAAGAAAGTCTTGCCGAAGCCGGCAAGGCTTTCTTTTTTTGCGACAATTTGCTAGCTTTCCACCGATGACAAAAACGTTAACGCATTTTATTAATAAGATTGAAAGTCTCCAGTCCCAGGGAGATAAATATTTTCCGGAAGGTATATTTCCTGCATATCGAGATAATGGGATGATTGGCTATAACCGTCCGGATACGACTATTTTTTATTCTACGATTATCGCTTTCACGTTACAATCCATTTCAGGTGCAGCAAACGTTGAAACGGCAGAGAAAATTGGAGATATTTGTTCAAAAGTAATTCAGAATTATCCTGATTTCCAGAATAAAGATGATTTGAAAACATACAATTTCTGGAAAACCAAACCTTCAGAACATTTCCCAAACGGCTATATTTTTCGCCACTTTGAACATTTCCGGATTCCTGATGATGTAGATGATACTTCCTTTGTATATCTGACCAGCAATCCGACAGAGGACGAAATAGTCTGGCTGCATGAAAAACTCAGATTGCACGCAAACGGCACTAAACAATGGATCAGGAATACATATCCGGAATATCAGGGTTTGAAAGCCTATTCTACCTGGTTCGGAAAAAATATGTATATCGAATTCGATGTTTGCGTATTGAGCAACTTGCTTTATTTTATTTTTAAAAACAATTTGCCTTTAAACACGCATGATGAAGATAGTTTGGAATATATGCGGTCTGTTATCGAAACGAATCGATATCTGGAGGTTCCATTTCGCTGTGCGCATCAGTACCCAAGAACGCCGCTTATTATTTACCACGTAAGCCGGCTGATTGCTGCTTTTAATCCCGAACAGTTGAAATCGATCAGAGAAAAGCTGATTAATGATACAAAGCATTTACTGACAAAAACACAAAGTCCTATGGACCGTGTTCTTCTTTCAACTTCGCTGATTCGTCTGGGGGTGAAAACCGAAAGGATCACAGTGGAAAGCTATACCAAGGATGATTTCAAAGGATTTTATTTTTTTATTGCTGGTTTGTTAACGGCTTACGAAAACAAATTACTTTACAAGATTTCCAGTCATCCGATATTTCACATGCACTGGCTTTGTGAGGCGCATAACTGGACTTTATTGGCGGAATACGAAACCTTATGGACGAGATTATAGACGCAACAATTCTGCTTCGCGTACGTCAGATCGTTGTCGAAACCAGCGATGTCAGGACTTTCTTTTTCGAGAAAACAGACGGGGGAATGCTACATTATGAAGCTGGCCAATTTCTCACTTTTCTGATTGATATGCATGGGCATGAAATACGGCGTTCTTATTCTATGAGTTCTGCTCCGGCTGTGGACGAATATCCTTCCATTACAGTGAAACGTGTTCCCAATGGTGAGATTTCTCGCTTCTGGATTGACTTCGTGCACGAGGGAGATATTTTTACCGTGCTGCCTCCGTCCGGGCGTTTCAGACTTGAAAAATCCGGAGAGCCAAGGGATGTCGTCTTGATTGGGGCGGGAAGTGGGATCACGCCTCTGTTCTCTATTTTAAAACAAATGCTTTCAACTGATCCAAAAAGCCGGATTACGTTGCTTTA